>SXGS01520207.1_pt1 | contig 149555 bp, 219 predicted proteins | sample 3174681 | NCBI WGS metagenome assembly SXGS01 (sample SAMN11356861, study PRJNA531348) | freshwater metagenome | isolation source: freshwater sample F1-80 | place: China: Fuxian Lake, Yuxi | collected 2017-12-25 | reverse complement strand
GTCAGCTGGGTGATAATACAAGAGCTCATAGATCCAGTCCCACCCAGGTTGGTGCATTAATTACCTGGTCAAATATTGCCGGTGGTGGTGTTCATACTATTGCCACCAAAACCGATGGTACCTTATGGCTTTGGGGACGTAATGCCTATGGTGAGCTGGGTGATAATACAGTAGTTTATAAATCCAGTCCCATCCAGGTTGGTGCATTAACTACCTGGTCAAAGATTGACGGTGGTAGTGGTCATACTATTGCCACCAAAACCGATGGTACTTTATGGACCTGGGGACTTAATAACAAGGGTCAGCTGGGTGATAATACAGTAGTTAATAGATCCAGTCCCGTCCAGGTTGGTGCATTAACCACCTGGTCAAAGATTGCCGGTGGTGGTTATCATAATATTGCCCTATCTGTAGAATAGTAATTTATTTTTATATTATGAATTCATTATTTTTTACTTACAGTACAAAAGTTGATAGAGCCTATATTATCAGAGTAAAGGGAAACGAAAACTCGGAAGAACAGGCTCTTAAATGTGCTGCCACCTGTAATCAGGTAAATATGCCATTTCAATTTTGGGATGCATATGACGGGATATCGGGGGAGATTAAACCCCCTTCCCATCATAACTCCATCATGAACATGATGAAAGTGACTGATCACTATCTTACCAGGGGAGAGGTGGCTTGTGCACTTTCACATATCAGTCTCTGGGCAAGATGTGTGGAGCAGGATCAACCATTGGTAATTTTAGAGCATGATGCCGTAATGATTCAGGCGTATACCGATCATGCAGTATTTAATTCTATAGCATACTTAGGATCCAATGAACAGGCCAAGCAGGGGTGGGGGGTGTATGCCACCCCTCCTCATGCATCCGAGGGCCCCAACTACCACTTTATCTGCAGAGCTCATGCCTATGGTATTGATCCGGCGGTGGCCAAGAATATGCTATCCCATGTTTTAAAGTTTGGTATATCAGCCCCACTGGATATTATACTTAGAGCAGACATATTTCCAATTCATCAGATGGGTATGTATGCATATGATATTAAAGAATTTAAACCCAACACCACCGAACTTAACACCACCATCCTAGGTAGACCTAAGGAAGGTAGAAAAACTGACCGCAACGATAAACTTAAAGTATAACCCCTTTTTATTACATTATGAAATTCTCTGTTATCTTCCATGATCATGTCAAATCTAGTTTTTCCAGAATTCTTCAAGAGGTCATTGTACCTAAAGTTACTATTGAACTAGGGGTATTCGAGGGTGAAACTACTTTTAATATAGCCCACCTATTAGTACCTCGTAATCCAAAATATAAACACTATGCTATTGATCCATTTCAGGCATCGGAAAATCTTAAGCAAGAGGTAGTGGATAAAGCTAAAAAACAATTTATCAGTAATATGGTGGAGTATCCTCAGGTAGAGTTAATTGAAAAAACATCTTTAGATGGGCTTCTAGAATTACATCAAAGAGGAATTAAGGCAGATTTTATCTATGTGGATGGTTCTCATTTTGCCAAAGATGTTCTATTAGATTCAGTGCTTGGATTTGAATTACTTAATCTGGGTGGGGTAATGTTGTTTGATGATGCAGTGAGTTGGAGGTATGGGGAATATATTCAAGACTCACCCAAGATTGCTGTTGATTCTTTTATACAATGTAACTGGAATAGACTTCGGGTATTGGAAATGCCGGGTGGATATCAAACTGCTATTAAACGTGTTAGTTAAATTATGACTTACTTATATGATGCTTTTAAACCTATTGATTTTGAAAGTGCAAAGAATATTTGCATAATACCTGATTCAAATAATCGATACAAATTTGATGATGAAACTAACTTTTTAATTAAATTCCTTAACGACAGAGGATTGTTATTTACTCATCCCCAGGTATTGGACTTTGGTTGTGGTATGGGTAGAATAAGTAGAGAGCTAGCCAATGTTGGGTGCCGGGTGGTGGGTATGGATTCAAGCATACTGATGCTGGAGGTAGCTCAGGGCTATGTTAACAGTAATAAGTTTACCCCCATCATTAATACTCCTTCTTTCCCATTTCAAATTAAACCAGAATTCGATCTGGTTATATGTAGCTTTGTTCTACAGCATGTGGAAGACCCCATTAAAGAAATTGAGTTTATATGTTCTTCTATGAAGGATGATGCCACCCTGGTTCTGGTTAATGAGTCATATCGTCTGGTACCAGTGGGTATGGATAAGGACAGATATGTGGAGTGGAGTGATGATAAGGTAGATATAGATGCAGAGATCAGCCTGAGAATGAACCTTGTAAATAGATTTAACTACTATCGCCGACCTGATAAATGTCTTTCATTATGGAAGAAAAAATGATTCAGGTGGTATTAAGAACCTGTGATAGACATTCCTTACAATCTACTCGTATAGTCAATAAAAAAGAATGTATTATCAGATGTCTTAATTCTATTCTAAAAGAACTAGAAATATTAGATAATAAACATCTTCATATTATCGATGATAATTCTTCAGAAGACTTTAAAAAAATATTAGAGTCTATGGTAGGGTCTTTACCCTATGTATCTATAAATTTACTTCCTGCAAGGGATCAAAGTCAATTATCATCCAAGAAAAAATCTAGGTATTCAGTACAGGTAGCTTATGAGTACATTTATAAATTACCCAATAACGATCTAGTTTATATTGTGGAAGATGATTACTTGCATTTTCCAGGATCTATAGCTGAGATGATTGAGACTTGGTCTTATTTTTCTAGTACCCTAGAAACTAATATAGGTATATTTCCTCAAGATTTTAATCAGCTTTACTACCACCCATCTTTTCCTCATAACCCAACTTACTTTCAAGCAGCCTTTATAGTACCAGCTCGTACCCGATACTATAGAACTACCTGGTTTACACATGAATCGTTTATGCTTCAATCCGGCGTATTTAAGAAGTATAGAAATATTTTTGATAAATTATTAGATATAGGGGGTGATGATCCTGCCTGTTGGGAGGGTAGTACGATATCATCAGTCTGGAATAAACCTGATGTAAGGATGTTTATGCCAATGGGGTCTCTGGTAATTCATATGTCTGCCAAAAAAGATATACCGTTTTTTATATCTAAAGATCAGGTTATTAAATTATGGGAAGAAAACAAAACATTTTGGTCGTTGGAGCAGGACTCTCAGGTTCTGTTGTAGCAAGAAGGCTGGCTGAAGATGGTCATATTATTACCGTTATAGACCAACGTTCCCATATCGGTGGTAATTGTTTTGATTATAAAATAGATAATGTACGTGTTCATATGTATGGACCCCACCTATTTCATACCAATAACGTTAAAGTAGTCGAATGGTTATCCCAGTTTACTGAATGGGTTGAATACAGGCATAAAGTTAAAGCATTTTATCAGAATACTTTTTTAACCCTCCCCCCTAATAAACAAACCCAAGACATACTTAAAGATAAGTTAGTAGATGTAATTTATAAGCCTTATACACAAAAAATGTGGGGTACCCTAGATATACATAAAGATATTTTAAGTAGAGTAAAAATTCGAGATGATGATAATGAATTTTATTTTCCTAATGACCGATATCAACTTCTACCAAAAGATGGTTATACCACCATCTTTTTAAAAATCTTAAACCATAACAATATTAAATTAATAACTAATACTACATTTGTTAAAGGTATGGAAACTAACTATGATCATATTTTTAACTCCATGCCAATAGACCAATACTATAATTATCAGTATGGGGAGCTACCCTATAGATCTATTAAATTTCATAATAAAACTACTAATGATTTTATCATGCCAACCCCGGTAGTAAACTTTACCGATAATAGTATCTTTACCAGGGTAACTAAATGGGATATGTTTCCAAACCATGGTAAAGGGGAACTTTACACATTAGAAGAACCATGCGACTGTAAAGATAATAATATGGAAAGATATTACCCCGTAAAAGATGTGGATGGATTTAACAAAGTAGTATATAATAGATATAAAATAATAAAAAATACTAAGGTAACTTTTATTGGGAGATGTGGGTTATATACATACTTGGATATGGATATGGCTATTTCTAGTGCATTCGCTATTCTAAAGAAATATAATGAATAAGATAATACCTAAACAAGTTTTTTTGTCTTGGAAAACTAAAGACATAATTAACAGTAATCTAGATATTATTATACATGGGGTTGGTAGTTTTATTGATCTTAACCCAGACTGGGTAGTTACTGTATATGGGGATGAAGAGGTGGATGGGTATTTAAGGGATACTTTAGACTTAAAAGACTATAAGTTAATTGAAAATATTCATATAGTTGCGAAAACGGATATATGGAGATTGTTTAAGATGTATCTCGAGGGAGGTATGTATATGGATATAGATAGACTGTGTAATAAAAGTATTTCAAGTTTAATTGGGGAGGGGATAAGGTGGGTGCTACCTACATGCAGGGAGTTTGATTTTTCTCATGACTTAATGATAAGTGCTCCTACAAATCCAGTCTTTTTAAAAACAATAGAACTTTATTTTCAAAGAAAACGAGAGGGTAGTAATAATACATATTTTCTGGGTGCGCAGACCTATATGCATGCGATAACTGAAACATTATTTGGACGAGTTATTAATACCAATCCAGGTATAGAAATATTTAAACAAATTAGGCGGGAGTTGGATAAAATATCCTTTATAAAAACGTTTAGAGAAGATCCACCATATAGTACTTTTCTTTTTAATAAGGAAGATACTAACTTAAATATGGAAGACATGAAACGGGATCTTTATAAAAAATCAAGCATTAAACACTGGACAGGAGAATGGTAATGAAACGAATTTTAATTATGGGTTTACCTGGTGCTGGTAAGACTTTTCTCGCTAAAGCACTTAAGCAGTATCTTGAAAACAATGGTGATTTAATGAAAATTAATCCCCAGCGTTTAATGTATTACGAAGGCATTCCAGGACCAGGTTTTTTAAAAATAAATGTTGATTGGTTTAATGCCGATGACATACGTAGAAAATTTAACGATTGGGACTTCAGTAAAGAAGGTCGCATTCGTCAAAGCCTTCGTATGCTACAATTTTCAATGGAATGCACTGGTGAATTTGTAATATGTGACTTTGTGGCTCCTTTGGTAGAGATGAGAAATAACTTTAAAGCCGACTGGACGATATGGATGGATACAATTGACGAAGGTAGGTATGCAGATACCAATGCCGCCTTTGTTGAGCCAGAGCAATATGACTTTAGAATTACGGAACAAAACGCCGAAAAGTGGGCCGAGTTCATAGGTAGTCATATTCTTGAAGATCGCCGTAGACCAAAGTTTGATTGGAAACAAGAAACCGTACAAATGCTTGGTAGGTGGCAGCCTTGGCACAAGGGACACAGGGCTTTGTTTGAGCGAGCCATTGCAAAAACCGGGCAAGTAGTCATACAGGTAAGGGATTGCCAGGGGTGGCGGGGGTCTAATCCTTTTGAAATTAAAAAGGTAAAAGACTATATCTCCAGAGATCTTGACCCCCTCTATCAAGGTCAATATGAAATCCAAGTTGTACCTAATATTGTAAATATTACCTACGGTCGAGATGTAGGGTATAAGATAGAACAAGAATCCTTTGATGATGCAACCCACAGCATATCTGCCACAAAGATTCGCAAGGAAATGGGTATTTAATAATTACCTAACTATTTTCTTTTAAATAATTTTTAAAAATTTGACTAGGGCCTTAGGGCCCTTTTTTTTATAAATATAGCATAAAACTTAAGGAAAAGTTATGGCAAGGGTATTAAATTTAAACATAGATCAGGGGACTACTTTTTCTGCAAACGTTACAGCAAAAGACAGTTCTGGCACGATAAGAGATCTTTCTGGTCATACAGCCCGTGCTCAGTTAAGAAGATCCTATAACTCCTCTAATTCTATTTCATTTAGTGCAAATATTGATGCACAAGCTACCGGTAATGTTACTCTTTCACTTACCGATGCTGTTACCGCCAATCTCAAATATGGTCGATATCTTTATGATTTAGAATTAGTTAAGGACAGTACTCTGACTGTAGAAAGATTGGTAGAAGGAATAATTTCAGTTCATCCCGAAGTTACAAAATAATACATTATGAAGGGTATTAAAGAAAAGCAAATGCTTATTAACATGGCTCGTGCCCTGGGGCAGGAGCCTGATGTTTTGTTGGTAAAAGAAGTCAATGAGTATAATAATTTAATACAAAATATTACCCCTGTAGCTGGTAATGAGTTTAACTTGTTTTTAGAAGAACTTTCTAACCTTAAAAAACAAGTTAAAATTATTGAAGAAGCACCTATTATATTTGAGAATTTAAACGTTAATTTTCCAAAACCACCCACTGTTGAAGAATTGTTAAGTCTTTATACTGAAAGTAAGCCCGATAGTCCAAAAATAAAACTTTCAGAAGATTTAATTCTTGCAGTAAATAACCAAGATACAACAAAAAAATTACCTACCATAGTTGATCTCGTCTCCAGGCATATTACCCAGGAGGTTAAATTAGAAGAGAAATCACCTTTTAATCAAACCGAGATTAATAGTATAGCGGCTATAAAGACTTTAGAGGATGTTAAAAAGAAATTAAGACATCTGGAAGAATGGGTATCAAGAATATCAGCCAGCCCGGGTTCAGGTGAGGTTAATCTATTAAGACTGGATGATGTTGATACCTCGGGACTTGGTGATAGTAAGGCTCTTTTTTATAATGCCTCTACCGCTAAACTTGAATTTAGAACAGTTAGTGCAGGGGGAGGGGCTGTAGATAGTGTAAATGGGCAGACCGGGGTTGTTAGTCTTTCTACAACCGATATTACCGAGGGTTCAAATAAATACTTTACAAATGCCCGAGCTATAGCATCACTAACAGCTGGCACTAATATTGCACTTGCTGCCAACGGACTCATAAGTTCTACAGCATCTGGGGGGTCGGCAAATCTTCTTGCTGTTTCCTCTGCCATCATTCCTGATACCAATAGTGTCTATGATTTAGGAACGGCCAACCTCAGATGGGGTACTTTGTTTTTAGCAAATAATACCATAGATTTAGGGGGAGCATTAATTTCTTCAGATGGATCTGGTACAATTACTATTTCCTCCCAGGGTGCTGTCCTACCTGTTAATTCTAAAGTTACAGTTGAAGGTGTTGAAAAGAACATTGCTCTAGTTGGTAATACTGGTGCGGTAACAACCATTGTACCTTTTTATACAAAAGATGCTGGCCTAAATACTATATCAACAAATTTTTCTTTTGGTGCAAATCCTGATGACTATGTATTTACCAATTTTACTTTTAATAATGGTACCTCAATAGAACAATCAGCAGTAGCTCAATTTTATTTTTAATTAAATGGCTTTAAAAACACCTATACGTACAGTCTATGATGGAGCGGGAGCTGCCGTGGGTTTGGCAGAATTCCAGAATGGGGAAGTTGTTGGTGTTGAACATGGAGGTACTGGGGCTAATACAATAGCCTTGGTGAGGGCCTCGTTCAGTATCGACAATAGCAATATAAGAGCATTATTAAGTGTGTCTGGTAGTGGTTCTTATGATAATGCTACCGGTGTAATTACCGTTACCGGGGGTGTTACTGAAGTTGGAGGGGCAACGGGGACAGTATCTAATGTTCAACTTGCATCTAGTTTAACTCAAAGTGGATTGCTTACCACCGCTAACGTTACCGAGGTAACTAACTTATATTTTTCAAATACTAGAGTTTATTCTAATGTAGTTTCAATTGGCTATGCCACTAACGCCAATGTGGCTTTAAAAGCAAATGTAGTTGATTTAACTACAGCTAACGTTACCGAGGTAACTAACTTATATTTTTCCAATGCTCGGGCAAGAGCTGCATTTACAGCGGGAGCTGGTATAGATATTACCAGTGGTACAATTTCTGTAGCGTCAACTATCGATTATGGATTAATTGATGGTGAGCTTACAGCTAGCAATGATTACGGGAGTATTTAATGGCCACACAAGTCCAAATAAGAAGAGGTACTACAGCAGGCCATTCTTCATTTACCGGGGCAGTCGCAGAATTAACTTTTGATACAGACCTTAAAACTATCAGAGCTCATGATGGATCAACAGCCGGGGGCATAATATTAGCCAGAGCTTCAGATGTTACAACCGCTGTTGCTAACCTGGTAGATTCAGCCCCCGGAGCCCTTGATACATTAAATGAACTAGCAGCTGCTATAAACGATGATAATAATTTTGCAACCACTATTATAACCCAGCTCGGTAATAAGGCTAATACTGCAAGTTTAACTACGGCAAATGTTTCCGAGGTAACTAACTTATATTTTTCAAATACTAGAGTTTATTCTAATGTAGTTTCAATTGGCTATGCCACTAACGCCAATGTGGCTTTAAAAGCCAACCTCACAGATAAATTAAGCGTATTTGGGGCAACCTCGTCTGCCGAGCTTGCAGGAATTATATCAGATGAGACCGGATCCGGAAGCCTGGTATTTTCTGCATCACCTACATTTACAGGTAATGTGTTGGTGGCTGATCTATCTGCTTCTGGTAACGTTACCTCACCCTTCTTTTATTCACAATCTGATGTAAGCCTTAAGAAGAACATTAACCCATTAACTAACTCCCTATCTACTATAATGGAGTTAAATGGGGTAATGTTTAATTGGATTCATAATAATCAACCATCCATCGGATTAATTGCACAGGATGTAGAAAAAATTCTTCCTTTTGCTGTTGGTAGAACCCCAGAAGGTTATAAAACAGTACAGTATAATTCTATCATTGCCCTACTTATAGAGGCAGTTAAGGAGCAACAGGTGCAAATTAACTCATTAAAACAACAAATAGAAAAATTAAATGGCTAATCCTGCAACCAGACAACAACTTATTGATTACTGTTTAAGACAGCTAGGTTTCCCAGTTCTTGAAATAAATGTTGATGATGACCAGATAGAAGATAGAATTGATGAGGCATTTCAATATTATAGGGACTTTCACTTTGATGCAGTTGAATTAATATACCTCAATCACCTTGTTACAGGTGATGACATGACTAACAAGTATATTAATTTAAACGATAACATAATTTCAGTAGTAAAAGTACTACCATTTTCCTCGAGGACTAGAGGAATTGATTTATTTGATACCAGATATCAAATACTTTTAAACGATATGTATTCATTACAATCAACTGATATTATTTACTACTCCCAGGTAAAAACTCAGCTACAACTTATACAGGATCTACTCGTTGGTACAAAGCCCGTAAGGTTTAATCGCCATCAAAATAGACTTTTTATTGATATGAACTGGGACGAAGATATAGAGGCTGGAGAGTACATCATTATTGAAGGATATAGAATATTAAATCCTGATACTTTTACCGATGTTTATAATGATGAGTTTCTTAAACGCTATGCAACCTCACTCATTAAAAAACAATGGGGTACAAATCTTAAAAAGTTTGAGGGGGTTCAAATGCCAGGGGGTGTTACTCTAAATGGACAAAAAATATATGATGAGGCAATTGAAGAGATAAAAGAACTAAAGGAAGAAGTACAAAATACGTATCAACTACCCGTTGATTTCTTCGTAGGATAACCGATTCTCAACCGCCCACAATGCATTTTACCTTCTAAGCAATAGATAATCAATAAGCAGTTTACCGAATGGCGACTAATCACTATTTTCAATCAGGCATACCTGGCGGTAGATCGTCAGAGCAGTTGCTTATGGAAGATATTATAATTGAATGCCTAAAGATATATGGGTTTGATGTTTACTATATACCTAGAAAAAGTATTAATGAGGATGAAGTTCTTGGTGAAGATACATTAAATAAATTTGAACACTCCTACCCATTGGAAATGTATCTTAGCAACGTTATGGGGTTTGAGGGTGAGGGGGACCTTCTGACTAAATTTGGTGTTGAAATAAGAGACACAGCCAACTTTATTGTATCTAAGAGGAGGTGGGAGGAGGTTGTTGCAAAAGAAGGTAACGTCCAACTTTCTAACAGACCGGCGGAGGGAGACGTACTTTTCTTTCCCCTGACAAAGTCTTATTTTGAAATAAGAAGGGTTGAAACTAAAGACCCGTTTTTCCAGGTTGGAAAACTATATGTTTATAAACTTGAATGTGAGTTAATGCAGTTCTCCTCCGAGCGCTTTGAAACTGGGGATGGTGAGATAGATGGGCCAGCAGAGGAAAAAACAATTGATATTGGTGCTTATGAGATTGAGCTTGAATCTGGAGATGCATTCTTATTAGAATATTATACTGCATCTAAACTTATTTCTGAGGCCTTTAACCTTGCAAGCATAGACCCAACCTCACAAAATCAAATATTCCAAGATAACATAGATATACTTGACTTCTCCGAACGCAATCCTTTTGGGGAAATAAATGCTTAACCAAAAATTTTACCATGGGACAACTAGAAAAGCAATAATTGCTTTTGGTAATCTATTTAATAATATTTTTATAGATAGAAAAAATGAAGAGGGTAGTGTTGTACAGACCCTGAAGGTTCCTCTATCATATGCACCTAGACAAAAATTCTTAGCTAAAATTTCTTCTCAACCAAATCTTCCAAATCAAAATTTTCAAACCATAATTCCGAGGATGGGTTTTGAAATGGTAGGTATTCAGTATGATCCAAGTAGGAGGGTTAGTCTAGTACAGCAAAATAGGGCAGTAAATAACACCACAACAACCTTAAATGCCCAGTACGCCCCCTCCCCCTATAATATAGATATTATATTATTGGCTTATACTAAAAATCAAGATGATGGACTACAGATTATTGAACAAATACTGCCTTATTTTAACCCTGACTTTAATCTTAGCTTAAACGCAATACCTGCTTTAGATATAAAAAATGATCTACCCATCTTATTAAATAGTATAACCTATGAGGATGATTATGAAAATGATTTTAAAACAAGAAGAGCTATTATTTGGACTCTTAACTTTACCCTTAAGTTAAATTATTTTGGACCTATCAATAGACAAACCATTATTCGTACCTCCATTGCCAATACATATAATGATGCCGACCTCACCCAGCGCATCCAACGCTACAACGTTACCACCGACCCTGCTAATGCAGTACCTGGAGATGATATAGATTTTGTTGAGTCGTTTGAGGACTTTTAATGAAAATTGATACCAACCTGAATAAGCTCTTTAATATAGAGCCAATTCAGGAAATAAAAAAAGAAGATATGTTACCCATTCCAACTCTAAATAGTTTAGAGCATAGGGAGGATGATTTTGATTTAGCCCGTAATACCATGCGCAGTCTTATTCAAAAAAATGAGGCAGTATTAGGTGATTTGGTAGACCTTGCCCGTAACTCCGAGAGTGCAAGGGCCTATGAGGTAGCCGGGCAACTTATAAAGACCCAAGCAGATATGGCCAAAGATCTTATGACCCTCCATAAGCAGAAAAAAGAAGTGGATGGTGACAGGTCTGATAATCAAAATATTAAGACACAAAATAATATAGTATTTGCTGGCTCCACCGCCGATCTTATGAAAATGATCGCCTCGGAAAGGGCAAGAACAATTGACGCAAAATAGAAATTCATATAATGGTAATCGCTTTCTCAAACAAATTGGCTTTGAGATAGAATATACTGTTGAACAAATTAAAGAGATACTTAAGTGTAAGGATGATCCAATCTTTTTTATTAAAAAGTATTGTAAGATTATTTCTTTAGATAGTGAGACTTTAGTTCCGTTTGATCTTTATTCCTACCAGGAAAAGTTTATCAACGTATTGCAAGACAATAGAAGAGTCATCTCCATGCAACCCCGCCAGATGGGAAAAAGTCAGGTGGTGGCCGCCTACGTCCTTTGGTATACCCTCTTTAATAATAACAAGACAGTAGCTATTCTTGCCCATAAGGCAGATGCTGCTATGGAGATACTTTCAAGATACCAGTTAATGTATGAGAACTTACCCCTATGGATGCAGCAAGGCATTAAGACCTGGAACAAGGGTGATGTAGAGTTAGAGAACGGATCATCGGCCTTCACTGCTGCTACCTCCTCGGCTGGTATTCGGGGTAAATCAGTAAATTTTCTCTATGTAGATGAGGCAGCAATTATTCCTAATACAATTGCTGAATCTTTCTTCACCTCCGTTTACCCGGTGGTATCGGCAGGGGAGACAACTAAGATTATTCTTACCTCAACCCCCCTTGGTTATAACCATTTCTGGAAATTTTGGAATGATGCAGAAAACAATATCAATGGCTTTGTCCCCCTGAGGGTGGAGTACCATGAGCACCCAAGACGGGATAAAAAGTGGGCAAATGAACAAAAAGCAATTTTGGGGGAACTTAAGTTTAACCAAGAAGTATTATGTGCATTCCTAGGGTCATCTAATACTTTAATTAGTGCCGATACCATTTCTAGGCTGTCTCCTAAAGCACCAGTACATACCAGGGATGGGTTAGATATATTGGTAGAACCTGAAAGAAAAAGAGCATACTTTATTACTGTAGACACCTCTAGGGGGGTGGGGGGAGATTATTCAGCCTTTACCGTTATGGATACCACCGATTACCCTTTTACTATAGTTGCCAAGTACAGGGATAATAAAATATCCCCCCTCCTCTACCCTACCATTATACATAAGGTGGCAAGGGACTATAACAATGCTTTTATTTTAGTAGAAATAAATGATATTGGACAACAGGTAGCTGATATCATTTACAATGAATTAGAATATGAAAATATGATATGGGTAGGATCAGACTCCCGTTATGGTCAGCATTTATCGGGATCGGGTAAGAATGCCCATCTTGGGGTAAGAACTACCAAACAAATTAAACGAATAGGTTGTGCCTCTTTAAAGACATTGGTTGAAAATAATAAACTCTTAGTATTCGATAAGGATATTATTTCTGAATTTTCAACTTTTATTGAGCATAGTGGGTCGTTTGAGGCTGATGAGGGGTACCATGACGATCTAGTTATGACTCTGGTTCTATTTGCCTGGGTTACTAACGATCCTTTGTTTAAAGACCTAATGAACTCTAATAATAGGGATGCCCTATTTAGACAGCAGATTATAAATATTGAAGAAGAGTTAACACCTTTTGGATTTATAAATACTGGTATACCGGAGGAGCATCTTCCAGAGGTTGTGGGGGGTGATCTTTGGTTATCGGACAAGTATCAAGATAGCATAAAAGAATTTCTTAAAGAACGATCATGGTAGTACAAATCTTTAGTTTTATAAATAAAGAGTATAGAATTTTTGTTATGATCAAATAACATTATAAGGAGAAAAAAATGGCATTTCAGCTTTCACCAGGCGTGGTGGTAACAGAGAGAGACCTTACATCGGTCGTTCCATCAGTTGCTACAACTGCCGGCGGTTTTGCTGGCGCCTTCCAATGGGGACCTGTTGATGAGGTCGTTACTATTGATTCAGAAAATCAGCTTGTAGAAAGATTCGGTAAACCAAACTCTACGGTTTACAACTCTTTCTTTACAGCTGCAAACTTTTTATCTTATGGTAATAATCTACAGGTAATCCGCGTTGTAAACAAGGCAACAGCAAAAAACGCAGCCGTAACTGGCGCAAACGCAGTATTAATTACTAACGAAGATTTTTATGATGTAACGTATGGTGATGGATCAGGGGTTTTTGGCGAATTCGCTGCTAAATATCCCGGTGTACTTGGTAATGGTATTGAGGTCTCTATGGCCGATGGTAATGTGTACTCTGGCTGGGCATACTCAGGTCAATTTGATAATTCCCCCGACACCTCTGATTATACCTCCGATCTTGGGGGTCTCCATGATGAGATGCATATTATAGTTATAGATGGTAGCGGGGAATGGACAGGGGCCGTAGATACGGTTCTGGAAAAGTTTCCCTATGTCTCCAAAGCAGCAGATGCAAAAAGGGCGGATGGTACCTCGGCTTACTATAAGGATGTAATTAACCTACAGTCTAAATATATTTTATGGGGTGACCATACATCTAATGTTGCACCAGCCTCAAACTGGGGATCGGCAGCTAAAGGGGTAACGTTCTCTAATTTAACTGCCAATCTTAGTGTAACTTTATCTGGTGGAGTTTCAGCTGATTCACCTGTAGATGGCAATATTACAACCGCTTTATCCACATTCGCTAACGATGAATTGTATGACATCTCCCTCCTCCCACTAGGTGCTGCCTCAGCAACGGTTATTAATTATGCCATTTCAAGTGTGGCTGAAGTAAGAAAAGACGTGATCGTTTTTGCCTCACCAGAGCTTTCCGATGTGGTCAACAATCTTGGTGATGAAGCTACCGATGTGACGGCATTTAGAGCCACCCTTACCTCCAGCTCTTATGCAGTATTAGACTCAGGTTGGAAATATCAATACGATCGTTATAATGATGTATATCGATTTGTCCCCCTTAATGGTGATACTGCTGGAACTGTGGTACGTACTGACTTTACTACCGACCCATGGTTCTCTCCAGCCGGCTTTAACCGCGGTCAAATAAAGAACGTCGTTAAGCTTGCCTACTCACCAACAAAAACTGATCGTGATACACTCTACAAAAAAGGTGTAAACCCTGTAGTATCGTTCCCCGGTCAAGGTACGGTGTTGTTTGGAGACAAAACTCTATTGGCAAAACCTTCCGCCTTCGATCGAATTAATGTGCGTCGTTTGTTTATCGTCTTAGAAAAATCAATTGCCACTGCAGCTAAGTTTCAATTGTTTGAATTTAACGATGGGTTTACACGTGCCCAGTTCCGTAATCTTGTTGAACCGTTCTTAAGGGACGTTCAAGGTCGTCGTGGTATTACCGACTTTAAGGTAGTATGCGATGAATCCAATAATACTGGTGAGGTTATTGATCGTAACGAGTTTGTTGCTGATATTTTCGTCAAACCAGCTCGTGCAATTAACTTCATACAACTAAACTTCATCGCGACCCGTTCTGGTATCTCGTTTGAAGAAGTTGGCGCTTAATAAAGGAGAGTACAAATGTCAACATTTAATGTAGAGCGCTTTAAAGCATCTCTTACTAACGGTGGTGCTCGCCCTAACCAATTTGCAGTCCAACTGTCATTTCCTACCTATGTGGGTGCAGCTGCAATTGCAGTTGCTCGTGCCCCGTTCTTAGTAAATATTGCCGAATTACCTGGTCAAACAGTTAATCCTGCCATAGTACAGTATCGGGGCCGAGAGGTTAAGTTTGCTGGGGATCGCATTTTTGCACCATATACTATTACAGTTATGAATGATTCAGATTTGTCAATTCGCACCGGTATGGAGCAGTGGATGTCGGGTATAGAGGATAACGTAGCCAAGTTTGGTAAATTGCAGCCTGTAGATTACCAGCGCGACTTAGATATCCTGCAACTAGACCGTAACGGCAATACGCTTAAGTCTTATAAAATTGTCAATGCGTTCCCGGTAGATTTATCTCCAATAGCGCTTGATTTTGGAGCTAATGATCAGATCTCTCAATTTACTGTAACATTCCAATATCAACACTTTACCACCGCGGGCAGCAATTCATCAAATAGCAGACTCTTTATTTAATTAAAAAATTAGTATATTATGGCAATTTCCTTATTTGGGTTTTCAATTGGACGTGATGACAAACAACCGGAGTTAAAGAGGCAATCTTTTATAACTCCGGTTGCCGAAGACGGGGCAAGTACCATCCATGCCGGGGGTTATTATGGTACATATGTAGATATCGATGCATCAGCTCGGAGTGAATCTGAGCTGATTTCTCGTTACCGGGAAATATCAAAATACCCGGATTGTGATAATGCAATTGAAGAAGTAGTATCTGATGCAATCGCTGCTGTAGACAGCGAGGCACCAGTATCTATTAACTTAGAAGATTTAAATTTATCAAAAAATATTAAAGAGGCTATAAGAGATGAATTCGATGAGATTTTATCTCTTCTAGACTTTAAAGATAAAGCACATGACATCTTTAGAAGGTGGTATGTAGATGGAAGAGTTTATTATCAAAAAGTAATAAACCAATCCAAGCCTAAACTAGGTATACAAGAACTTCGCTATATTGATCCTAGAAAAATTAGGAAGGTAAGGGAAGTTAAAAAAGAACGTCTTAACGATACCGGTATCGAGGTCGTAAAAGAAATTAATGAGTTCTTTATCTACAACGAAAAAGGTCTTAACTACACCCCGGGTGTATCTGCCTCTAATGGTAATCAATCAGGTATTAAAATAGAGGTTGATGCTATTGCATTTTGCCCTTCAGGTTTATTAGACCTTGATTTAAATGTAGTTTTAGGGTACCTGCACAAAGCAATTAAACCTGTTAATCAACTTAAAATGATGACCGATTCCCTGGTTATCTATAGATTAGCTAGAGCTCCCGAAAGAAGAATTTTTTATATTGATGTAGGTAATTTACCTAAAATAAAAGCTGAACAATATATGAAAGATATCATGGCAAGATATCGTAATAAAATTGTTTATGATTCGGCTACTGGTGAAATAAAAGACGACAGAAAATTTATGACTATGTTGGAAGACTTTTGGCTTCCAAGGCGTGAGGGGGGAAGGGGTACTGAGATCACAACACTCCCGGGTGGTGAAAATTTAGGACAAATAGCTGATATTGAGTACTTCCAAAATAAAGTATATCAGTCTTTAAACGTTCCTGTATCCAGATTCCAGCAAGGTTCGGGCTTTAACTTTGGAAGAGCAGCCGAAATATCAAGGGACGAACTTAAGTTTGCCAAATTTATCTCCCGTATACGTCGTAAATTTAATATCTTATTTGATGATCTCTTAGAGACCCAATTAGTTCTTAAAGGCATAATTACTCCAGAAGACTGGACTAATATGAAAGAAAAGATTAACTACCAGTATGCCCAGGACCAATATTATGAAGAAGTAAAGATTGCTGAAAATTTAAGAAATCGTATTGATCTTCTTAATCAAATGACCCCCTACGTAGGTTTATATTATAGTAAAAATTATGTTCGTAAGAATATTTTAAAACTAACTGAACAAGAAGTTGAACAGATTGAAACTGAAAACGAGCAAGAACCTCCAGACCAACAACCCAGTGCCCCTGGCTCTATGCAAGCGGCAGAGCTAAGTAAAGAAAACCAGCAAGGCGCTACAGCACAAGTTGATGCTAACCCTGACGCTGTACAACAGCTCCAGCGCTGATAAATATAATTAAGGAGATTGATATGGATACTCAAGAAGTTATTACTAATATGATTGATAAAATTATCGCTGGAGACAATACCAGTGCACATGAAGATTTTGAGTCATTAATTTCTAATAAAATGGTGGCTGCTTTAGATCAAAGAAAACAAGAAGTTGCACAATCCCTTTATGGTGCAAACGAAGTAAACCAAGATTCAGAACAAGAGACCGAAGTAGATGAAACCGAACAATAATTCAACGACTAAGTATAAGGCTCTAAAGGATAAACTTCCTAAAAAGCCTGCGAATGAATATGATCGTAAGGTAGTGTCATACTTGAAGAAAAAGTATAACGAACAATCTGAGTTAGATGAAGCAGTTACAGTTAAAAAAGAAAAACATTCCTGGGGTAAAATGGTGACTGTTCATCGTGGCTCAGAGACATCGTACCCCTTACACCCCGAACATCAGGCAGCTATTAAAAAATTAAGACCTGGTATGAAGACGACATTTAAGGATGAGACTAATTCTACCGTTCATGCTCATCGTGAGGGAGATACAGTTCATTTAACTCGCCCTAAAACAAGTAGTACACTTACCTCGGTTGCTTATAGTCACTTTGACGAGCAAGTTGAGTTAGGTTTTAAGAATTTTAAAAATAATATTATTGAAAAGACTCTAACTCCTGCTGAAATGAAAAAGCGGGAAGAAGTTGCTAAAGCTATTGAACGAGATAAACCAAACATGCCTATGGGTATGAAAATGGCTATCGCTACTAAAACAGCTAAACAGGTTGCCGAGAGTCAAGATAAGGAACCAGTAACCGAGTTATCTAATGAACTACTAGGACGCTACAAAAAAGCTGCTGGTGCAAGTGCAAGCGCTGCTGATGCAAAGGGCGATATGGCTACGGGTAATAAAAGATTTTCAGGTATCATAAAAGCAACTAAAAAACAGTTTAATAATGATATGAAAACTGAAGAAGTTGAGCTTGAAGAAGCTAAAGGTCTTGCTGGTATGTCATTAGACCAGTTAAAACAAGAGCACGATAAAGTTAAAAGCCGAATTGAAACCGAGGGCAAAAGCAAGATGATTAGTATGAATCATCCTTTAAGCCAGCGCGCCCGTTCTATTAGACTTCATATGGCTATAAAACAAAATGCAGCTCTTAAAGAAGAAGTTGATGATGAAGGTAAGATGGCCAAGGGTCAATTAATGCGTATGGTTAATCAAGCCTCCGCACTAGCTACAATGATGGAAGATAACAAACAGTTAGATGGTTGGGTTCAATCTAAACTAACTATGGCATCTGACTACCTCGATTCTGTTCATGATTATCTAATGCACAATAAGCAAGATGTCGATGAGATGGAAGAGGAAACAGTTGTTGAAACTAAAGGTGCCCCTGAAGGCTTTCACTTTACCAGGGACGGTAAGTTAAAGCGTGGTGATGCCAATCAAGATGGTGACGGCGGCCCTATGCTTCGTTCTGATCCATTAGATAAACAACGTAATAAAATACCTGCTGTATCAGAAGCACCAGAAGGGGAACATCTTTGTGCCAAACACGTTTACTCAGATATGTTTGGAGAGGGTGTAGTGGTGGATAGTCTCCACGCTGAACCAGATGAACAAGGTAACATTGAATGGTATGCCGTACAGTTTGAAGAGGGTATTAAAAAAGTATTTACTGAAAAACTTCAAGTTATGACAGCTTCCTATCATAGCAATCACAAAAAAAAGAGAATGACAAATGGCTGATAAACGAACTTTAAAAATAACCGCCGCACAGGCTGCATTTGCTATTGTAGGCACGGGTAATGCTAATATCAGTATTTACGATGCCCTCCATTCAACTCAAACTATTGATGCAGGTAACGTTCAACTAACTCTTACTGATATTGCCTACGACGTTGGAAATTTAGCAAACATTACCAGAGGTGGTAATTTAGTATTTGCATGTAATGCAGGAGCTAATGAGTTAAATCTTTCTGACTCCTTTGGTGCCGTACTTAACGACAAATCAAGTTCAAATGTTGAGATTAATCTAGGAGCCACCCAGGGTACATTTATAGTTCAGTTTTCAAAGACCGCTGGTTATAATGTTGCAGATAGACAGAATCAAGGACCAGGCTCACTATGAAGTTAATTAAAGAAATTTTTCAAGACCTTAACTACTTAGTTGAGGCATCAGAAAACGGTAAAAAAGGTGTCTTTATCGAAGGCATCTTTATGCAGGCCGATAAACAAAATAAAAATGGTCGCCTCTACCCCAAACGCATTATGGAAAATGAGATTGGTAGATATCAAGAACTCATTAAAGAAAAACGATCTTTAGGTGAATTAGGTCATCCCCCTAACCCCCAAATTAACCTTAACCAGGTATCTCATCTAATTACTGAACTTAAATTTAATGGTTCAGATATTTACGGAAGAGCAAAAATACTTGATACACCGATGGGTAAAATAGTACAAAATTTTATCGAAGAAGGTGTTGGACTTGGAGTATCTTCTAGGGGCTTAGGCTCTCTTAAAGAAAAAAATGGCGTTAACGAGGTTCAAGATGATTTTCATCTAGCCACCGTTGATATAGTAGCAGACCCGTCTGCCCCAGATGCTTTTGTGCAAGGTATTATGGAATCAGCAGATTGGATTCTAGAAAACGGTTTGTGGAAAACAATTGATATTGAACTAGCACAAAATGCTATCAAAAAAACGTCTAAAGCTAATTTAAATGAAACTAAATTAAATGTATTTAAACAGTTTTTAAGTAATATCGAATAATTCAACCTTATAAATATTAGTGTTAACAAAACCCTCTTAGGAGAATACGGATGTCAGTCGAAAACAAAATAAAAGAGCTGCTAGGCCGCACAAGCGGTAAGGGACAGGTTCTGACTGAAGAATCTAAAGAAGATCTTACTTCGCATGGAATGGCTGATGCTGGTGCTATGGCTTCAATGAAAATGTCAAAAGACAATTCAATGGCTGCCAAAGCTGCAACCCCTGGCCATACAACCCAACCAAAGCAAGGTTCTTCTCAAGATGCTTCTTTTACAGAAAATGATGAAGACGAAGAAAACTTAGGCGCTAAAGTCTCAGCCCCTGTAGCTAGTAACGTTGGTCTTCCTAAGATGAAGGGAGATGCAAAAACTGCAAAAGTTCCCGCTATAGAAGAAGTTACTCAGGAAGATGTTAAGTCTCAACTTAACTCTATTTTTGGTGAAGAACTATCAGAAGAATTTAAATCTAAAGCAACCTCTATTTTTGAAGCTGCTGTTATTGCTCGCGTTAATAACGAGATGGAAAGCGTAACAGCAAGATTAGAGGAGCAAGCACAAGCCCAACTAGACGAACATAAGGCTGGTTTAGTTGAAAAAGTAGACTCCTACCTCAATTATGTTATTGAGCAGTGGATGGAAGAAAACACCTTGGCAGTTGAAAACGGTCTTCGTACTGAAATTGCCGAAGACTTTATTACTGGCCTCAAATCACTCTTTAAAGAGCACTACATCGAAGTACCTGAAGAGAAGTATGATGTGTTAGAAGAGCTTCAAAATAAAGCAAAAGAATTAGAAGCTAAATTAAATGAAGCTGTAGATCAAATTGTAATCTCTTCCAACGAACTTAGCTCTCTTAAACAGTCTAAGATTTTTGAAGAGCAAACAAAGGATTTAGCTGCTACTGAAGTTGAAAAACTTAAGAAGCTAGTTGAAGGCGTTGAATTTGAACGGGAAGAATTATATCGTGAGAAAGTTGCCGTTATTAAGGAAAATTATTTTCCCAAAGCAGTTTCTAAATCTCCTGAGAAAATTCTAGTTGAAGAAAGTGGAACTACCCCTTCTACCTTCGATAACTCTACCATGTCAAAATACGTACAGTCTTTATCTAGAACAATCAAGACTCGTTAATTCATAAATAAACAAGAACAATTACAAGGAGAAGGTAATGTACCTATCAGAACATCTGCAGGATAAATGGGGCGCTGTACTTAATCACGCCGACCTGCCCGAAATTAAAGACTCTTATAAGCGCTCGGTTACATCCGTTTTGCTTGAAAACCAAGAGAAAGCATTACGCGAAGAGCGTAGCATGCTTTCTGAGTTAGCACCAGCTAATAACTCTACTGAAACAGCAGGTATCGATCGTTACGATCCGATTCTTATCGGTCTAGTTCGTCGTGCCATGCCTAACCTGATGGCATATGACATTTGCGGTGTACAGCCAATGACTGGACCAACTGGTCTGATCTTTGCAATGCGTTCAGTATACGGTAACACTCGTACTGATGCAGGTCTTACAGAAGCACTTTATAACGAAGCAGATACAGACTTCTCGTCTTCCAGCTTCACCTCACCTCTTGCCGCCGATGGTACTCCATTAAATGGTACTCACGCTGGTTCTAACCCTGTGGATGGTTCTTATACAACTGGTAAAGGTATGACCACTGCTGAAGGCGAGGCCTTGGGTGATGCATCTTCAAATGCATTTGGTCAAATGGCTTTTGCAATCGACAAGACAACCGTAACTGCTCGTTCACGTGCTTTGAAAGCTGAGTATACCCTCGAACTTGCACAAGATTTGAAAGCAGTTCATGGTTTGGATGCTGAGTCTGAGTTGTCTAACATTCTTTCACAAGAAATTATGTTTGAAATTAACCGTGAAGTTGTTCGTACCATCTACACAGTTGCTAAAGTAGGTTCACCCGCTACCGCTACAGCTGGTACATTCAACCTCGACGTAGACTCTAACGGTCGTTGGTCAGTTGAGCGCTTCAAGGGTCTATTGTTTAACATCGAACGTGATGCCAATCACATCGGTCAAGACACTCGTCGCGGTAAAGGTAACTTCATCGTCTGTTCTGCCGATGTTGCCTCCGCCCTTGCAATGGCTGGTGTTCTTGATTACACCCCCGCCCTCTCCTCTAACCTAACCGTGGATGATACCGGTAATACTTTTGCTGGTGTGTTGAACGGTCGTATGAGAGTATATGTTGATCCTTATTCTGCCAACCTTGGTGCTGCTTCTCAGTTCTATGTTGTGGGTTACAAGGGTACATCACCCTACGATGCCGGTATTTTCTATTGCCCTTATGTTCCACTACAGATGGTTCGGGCAGTCGATCCTAACAGCTTCCAACCAAAAATTGGATTCAAGACACGTTATGGAATGGTAGCCAACCCCTACGTTACAACTAACGCAAACAGCGCTGTTGCCGACCAAGATACATTTACGGCTAACCGTAATCAGTACTATCGTCGTACTAAGGTTACTAACCTTATGTAATCATAAACCGGCGAAGATCGGTCTTAGAGGGAGCCTGAGCTCCCTCTTTTTTTTGTATAAATAATCATATGGCATTTACAGCAAATATTACAGCACTCCTACTAGATGTAACTGGTGGGGCTCCTGCTGTCTATAATTATCTTAGACCCAACGCATTTAGGTTTTCTATAAAAGACCTACCTAATGTGGCGTACTCCTGTCAGTCGGCAAATCTTCCTTCATTAAATTTAGGTTTTGCCGTCCAGCCCTCCCCATTTTTAGATATCCCTAGAATAGGTGATAAAAATAGTTTTGGTGATTTTACAATACGGTTTTTAATATCTGAAGATATGTCTAATTATCTTGAATTATTTGAATGGCTTATTGCACTTGGCTTCCCTAACAACTATAATCAGTATAAAGCGTTTACGCAGGAGAGACTAAATCATTTTCCCTTCTATAAAAATAATAGAGGAGACTCCGAAGCTCTGGCTCTTTCTGACGGTACATTAACCATTTTAGATAGCAATAATGTGCCAAAGACTAATATAATGCTTAAGGGTTTATTTCCTGTATCAGTGGAAGCATTAGACTTTGATGTAACAAGTTCAGCGGTAGAGTATTTTGTAGGGATAGCTTCTTTTAAGTATACGACGTTTACGATTGAGGCTTTATAATTTTTCAACTTTGGAGTATATAATGACAACTAAACAAGTTAAGTTAAGCTTGGATGAAGTTCGTAAAAATAAATTTTTCGTAGCAACGCCCTGCTATGGAGGTCAGTTGATGGAGCCTTACTTTAGGTCAACCGTCAAACTAATGACCTTCTTTAATCAGCATCAGATCCCATTAGCATTCGGTACTATTGCTAATGAATCTCTAGTAACCAGGGCACGTAATGTGCTACTTGCCTATTTTCTTAATTCTGACTACACCCACCTACTCTATATTGATGCTGATATTGAATTTCAAGTAGAAGATGTTCTCAAGCTATATGCTGCCAACAAGGATGTGGCGGTTGGAGCTTACCCTAAAAAGGGGGTAGCATGGCAACGAATTAAAGAAAGTATTGCCACCGATCCTACTAAAGCAATGACAGATAAAGACATTGCCTCTTTTGGGTCTGACTATGCCGTTAACTTTAAGTTTGTAAATAAAGAGGCCAAGTCTATCGCTGTAGAAAATGGGTTGATTAAGTTACATGATGCTGGTACTGGGTTTATGATGATCAGGAGGGAAGCTATTCTTAAATTACTTAAAGCCTATCCAGAAATTAAATATAATAACGATGTAGCTATAGGTAATCATGATTTATCTGATAAGTTTTATGCATTGTTCGATACTATGATTGATCCAGTTGATAGGCGTTATCTATCAGAGGATTATACGTTCTGTAGGCGTTGGCAAGAAATTGGTGGAGATATCTGGCTTGATCCCTCCATCTCCCTCAATCACTATGGTCATTTCTGCTTCCAAGGTAACCCCAATGCTATTATTAACTGGGGGGAACCCGTTACCCCACCCATGGTTAATGAAGTAAAAACTATTGATCTACCCGATGACGTAGAAGAAACTACATAAAGTAGTTATAATCACTATATTATGAAGCTATCTGAAATACAAGATGAATGGATAAAAGACTCTTCGATCGATGAATTAAATCTCGGTCGAGAGTCTATTCGTGTTCCTATCCTACACTCTAAGTACCTGGTTCAACTATCTAAGGTAAAGCTTCAACATCGTAAGGCTGAATCTGACTACTATAGTACCAGGCGTTTAAAATACAGATACTACAGGGGTGAGATGACTAAGGAAGAACTTAATGTTCTAGAATGGTCTCAGTTTCAGGGTAATAAGCCTTTAAAGAATGAGATGGATGAGTTCTTACAATGCGATGCCGATCTTATTATATTACAGGATAAGGTAGAGTATTTTAAGACCGTTATTTTTACCTTAGAACAGATACTCAGATCTATTAATTCAAGAACCTGGGATATAAAGACCGCTGTGGAATACCTAAAGTTCACCAACGGTAGTATGTAATGTCAGATATTCAAATTGTAAGAAAAAGTGAGGTTTACATTAAGGCATTATGCGATCCCTCTATTGCCCAGGAAATATCAGACCATTTTACTTTTGACGTTCCTGGGGCTAAGTTTAATCCTTTATTTCGTAATAAGATGTGGGATGGTAAGATCAGACTCTTCTCCGTTCTTACTAAGGAATTATATAAAGGTCTTTTAAGTTATCTTGAGCACTTTGCCGAGGTTAATAACTACACCATAGACTATGAACAATACTCTTCTCAGCACGATGCAATCACCCCTGAACTGGTCAAGCAGTTTGTGGAAGAACTCAACATATCATTGCCCGGTGGGGCTACCGTCAGAGAATATCAACTTGATGCAATCTATCGTGCCATCTCTGACAGCAGACGTCTTTTACTCTCGCCCACAGGTTCCGGTAAGTCTCTCATTATATACTGCCTACTACGTTGGAATGAAAAGTTTGGACGGAAACAGCTTATCTTGGTCCCAACTACCTCGCTCGTCGAACAAATGTATTCGGACTTTCAAGCCTATTCCGAACTAAATGGTTGGAAGTCCTCTCTTAACTGCTCTCGAATATATGCCGGTCACGATAAGACCAATCTACTACCAATAGTAATATCTACATGGCAATCGGTTTATGAGTTACCTAAAAAATTCTTTGAAGTATTTAATTGTGTTTATGGTGATGAGGTTCATAACTTCAAGGCCAAGTCCCTTACCTCCATAATGCATAAAATGGTCAATACTCCTTACCGCATTGGTACCACCGGTACCTTAGATGGAATGAAGACTCATAAATTAGTACTAGAGGGTTTATTTGGCCCGGTTTATAAAGTAACATCTACCAAGGCGTTGATGGATGAGGAGCAGTTGGCGGAATTAAGAATCTTTGCTCTGGTATTGGAATATGGTAATGAGATAAAGAAGCAGAATAAGGAGCTTAAATATCCTGAGGAAATGGACTTCCTTATAAGTTATGAACCTAGAAATAAATTTATTCGTAATCTAGCTCTATCTCAAAAAGGTAATACCCTCGTTCTTTTTCAATATGTCGAAAAGCATGGTAATATTTTATACGATATGATAAAGGCAAAGGCTGAGGAGGGTAGGCGTATATTCTTCGTATACGGTGGTACTGATACTGAACAACGAGAACAGGTACGTTATATTACAGAAAAAGAAAATAGTGCTATAATAGTTGCCTCTTATGGTACTTTTAGTACTGGTATAAATATTAGGAATCTACATAACGTTATATTTGCATCCTCTACAAAGTCAAGAATAAGAAACTTGCAATCTATTGGTCGAGGTCTTCGATTAGGAGACGATAAAACGTTTTGTAATCTTTATGATATTGGTGATGATATGACTTGGAAGGCAAGAAAAAACTTTACCCTTCTCCATATGATTGAAAGAATAAAGATCTATAACGACGAACATTTTGACTATAAAATAGTTAAGGTACAAATTTAATGTATTGTAAGTTTATTAAGTTAACTAATGGTGAAGATATAATAGTACAAACTGATGATATATGTGATACATTTAAAAATAAAGAATTTATTAGCGTAATAGACCCAGTCCTTATTTCTTCTATGAGAAGGGCTCATGGGAATATGATTGTTGAATCCTACATCATGCAACCCTGGATCAAGATGGGTAAAATGGATCTGGTTCAACTTGCTACAAAGAATATTATTGTAGCTGTAAATATACATGAGGTAGCGGAAAAACAGTATATGGAGTTTATAGAGGGAAATAATATTAGAAATACTGCTAAGGGTGATACTAATTTTGTAGATGAATCAGATCATGAAACGTTTGAATCATTAATGGAAACTTTAGATAATAATTCTGACGAGGAGGAAGAAGATGAGCATACAAGTAAACGATCAGGTAGAACCTTTCATTGAGAAGAAACCTGTACCAGTACACTACGTCGATAATAAAGAATTTTTAGAAGCGTTAATTGAATATCGTGCCTTGGTGTTGGAGGCAAAAGAGAAAGGTTTAAAAAAACCTATAGTAAGTAGGTACCTGGGAGAATGTTTTATTAAAATATCAACTCATCTTTCTTATAAAGCAAATTTTATAAATTATACGTTTAAAGATGATATGATCTCCGATGGTATAGAAAACTGTTTAACAGCGGTAGAAAAGTTTGACCCTACTCGTTTCTCAAACCCTTTTGCCTACTATACCCAAATAATTTACTTTGCTTTTATCAGACGAATTCAAAAAGAAAAGAAACAAACAGCAACAAAGTACCGAATGCTTGAAAGTATTGATATTGATCAAATTGTATCGCAATCTGAAGATAATCATGAGATGGTTAATCACCTCTTAGAAATGGTAAAGAAACAATCAGATTCTATTGACCCTGACCGTAAGATTATTAGGGGTAAGCCAGGTAGAAAAAAGAAAGTAGTAGAGGATACCAGAACTCTTGATTCTAATTAAGGTATAGTTTATAATGGGTTATGCCAGTTAAAGTAAATTATTACGTAAAAGATAAAGAAGGCTTTGCTTTAGAGGATAAAACCTATTATAGTGAGGAAGAGAATCTATATTTATGGCAACACATTTATAGGGCTCGTAAAGAGGCAGGGGTCTCTAGAGATAACTTCTTTATAATTAATACCTCTTGCTCCCCCCATAAGAAGCCAACATGGATTAATCCTGATTGGCCCGTCATACCTTTTCCTAAGCTAAAAAAAACTAGATTGGCTTTCGGTAGATATGTTATTGAAAAGCCCCCAAAGCCAGTAGAATTAGATACAGAAGAGCCTATATAATTATCGTGCCATTCCACGTAAAACTATGCAGCTGACCTTCCAGCTGTCTAAAACTAGGAGCTATATTGTTTAATCTTGAATTCGGTCGTCTGCCAGACCCTAGATGGCATGCCCTTCTAAGCTTTATTAAAAGCGGGTTTAGAATCGCGGCAGGTATTACTCTAATTTTTTCCATGTTGCCCTTTGCAGGTATTCTGCTTATAATTGCTGAACTAGTTGGCATTGCAGAGGAGTTGGTATGAGTAAACTTAAGGTAGCAGAACTATTTTACTCTATTCAGGGTGAGGGTCGGTACATGGGTGTACCCAGTGTTTTTCTTCGTACGTTCGGTTGTAACTTTACTTGCTCAGGCTTTGGTATGCCTAGGGGTGAAGAAAGTAAGGAGGTACACTATGTCGCCGCTGAAATTAATAAGTATTTTTCCTATAAAGATCTTCCTCTTGTCAGTACAGGTTGTGACTCTTATGCTTCTTGGGATCCTAGGTTTAAGCATCTTAGCCCTCTACTCACTACTGATAGTATTGCCAATTCAATTATGGATATATTACCGAACAAGAGGTGGGAAGACGAACATCTTGTAATCACTGGAGGGGAACCTTTATTAGGATGGCAACGTGCTTATCCAGACTTGCTGAATCATCCTAATATGACAGATTTAAAAGAGATCACATTTGAAACAAATGGTACTCAAAAATTAACTCCAGAATTTGCTTCATATCTACATACATGGGCACGTCATCATGATCAAGACTTTAGGAGAGAAATTACATTCTCAGTAAGTGCAAAACTACCGTGCAGTGGTGAAAAATGGGAAGATGCAATCTGTCCTGAAATTGTATGTGAATACGAAGATTACGGTACAGTGTATTTGAAATTTGTTATTGCTACAGAACAAGACTTTAAAGATGCACAGCGAGCAACTGCAGAGTTTCGTGCTGCAGGTTTTACTGGGCATGTTTACTTAATGCCAGTGGGTGGAGTGGAAAGTGTCTACGCCATGAATAATCGTGCGGTGGCAGATATGGCAATGAAAGCAGGTTTGCGATATAGCGATCGTTTACAAGTTCCACTATTTAAAAATGAATGGGGTACCTGATGTCAAGGGTATTTACCTATGAAGCTGTATACATGCATTTGCTTTTTAAAGCATACCCATTTCTTAAAAAAAGAGCAAGTGAGAACCCTGAGCCTGACCTGGTAGATATAGTACAAAAGATAGAAACGTTAATTAAAATTGAATCTGGAGAATAAATGAGCTTACAAAAGACTAAATGCGATGCCGAACTTGGATATAAGATTGAAGAGTTTCTTAAGTCTAAAGGTGTCCATACCCCTACCCTGATTGATCCCCTTCTTAAGAAGGACGAGTATAAGATTAAGAAGATTGAGAAGTCTTTTGCCATCGTTATGGAGACTCTTGGACTTGATCTTGCCGATGACTCCCTGATAGATACCCCACAGAGGGTGGCTAAGATGTATGTTAATGAGATCTTTTGGGGTCTTAAGCCAGAGAACTTTCCTAAATGTACAGTAATTCAAAATAAGATGAGTTACGATGAGATGGTAATTGAGAAAGATATTACCATGATGTCTAATTGTGAGCATCACTTTGTAACTATCGATGGCAAGGCTCATGTGGCTTATATACCTAAAGACAAGGTATTGGGTCTATCTAAACTTAATCGAATTGTAGAATATTTTTCACGTCGTCCTCAGGTTCAAGAACGTATTGCCGAGCAAGTATACTGGGCTTTAGTCTATATCTTGGGTACCGAGGATGTTGCCGTTGTAATTGAAGGGGTACATTACTGTGTAAAGAGTAGGGGGGTAGAGGATAATTCCTCTTCAACTATTACTGCCAAGCTTGGTGGGTGCTTTCGGAGTGAGCCCGAGGCAAGGGCAGAGTTTATGTCCTTGATTAAGAAATAATGGTCTGGTACCCTAACTCTCAAGGTCGCTTTGGTACCAGGGGTGCCAAGGGGGACTTGGGTGAGGCTATAGTATCTGAATATTGTAAGGTAAATAATATTCTTTTCGAAGACAAGAATGATAGGAACAGTCAAGTTATTTTAAAGATTGATTGCTTTATTAATAATATACCGGTAGATGTAAAATCTAACTACTATAAGGGTCTTCTTGCGGTAGAGTTATGGACCAGGAATAATAAACCGGGCTGGCTTTATAATACCACAGCTGAAGAAATTTATGGGGTAGATGTGGATACTAAATCTATTTACCGCTATAATGTAGAAGATATGAAGCTGCATATTAAAGAGAATAAATTTCGTGCTAAAAAGAACGAAAAAGGTGATGTTTTAATGTGGGTTTCTGTAGCAAATATAACAATTATTGAAAGATTACAATGAAAATATCCCATGAATCCCCTCTATTCCTTATGCCTCAATCTCGTAAGTATAATGACTATGATTATGCCTTAGTTCATTTATTTGAAGAGATCCCGGAGTATTACGAGTTTTTTAAAGAATCAGTGGATCAAGGGAGACATGTTCTTTTAGATAACTCTATTTTTGAGCTAGGTACCTCTTTTGACCCTGAAAAATATTCGGAATGGATTGAAAAGTTAAAACCTACAGAATACATTATACCCGATGTATTGGAGGATACTATTGGAACAATGGATCAGGCGCTTGACTGGAAGGAAAAGTATTCTAATCTACCAGGTAAGACTATTGGAGTTATACAGGGTAGGAATTATAACGAGTTAGTTCAATGTTATCAATATATGGATGATACCATAGGTGTAGATAAGATTGCTATATCGTTTGATTATTCTTACTATCAAGAAGTATGCCCCCATCCTAATAGGTGGATGGCTTTTACCCTTGGTCGAGTGCAAACCCTAACTAAAATGTTAACTGATGAAATTATTAATAAAAATAAACCTCACCATCTCCTGGGTTGTGCACTACCTATGGAGTTTTTCTTCTACCGTGATGGGTTTGATTGGATCGATACTATTGACACATCCAGTCCTATCGTACATGGTTTGTGTGATATTGTGTATGAGCCTGGTGGGGTTGTTAATAAGCAGTCCACCAAGCTTGCCGATCTCATACACTCTACCGCTACACCTAAGCAAGTAGAAAAAATTAACTGGAATATTTCGGTATTTAAATCTTACTGTAATGGTATGTAAAGTGAGGTGGATTACTTTTTTTAGTCAAACCGGTTCAGAAATAGTTGAACTGTCTAAGAGTCTCAATCGTAAGCCTGATCTTTTAGTTACTAATAACTTTGAAGAAAAAATTAAATTCCATCCCGGGGTCCGATCTTTAGACGTTACCATTATGTCGGCTAAGCATGACTTGATTATGAATTATTTTAGAAATCAAGCAATACATAATGCTTCTGATAACCTTATTACCCTTCATGGTTACTTAAGATTATTACCGGCCGATATATGCGAAAAGTACGAGGTATATAATGGTCATCCGGGTGCTATTGAACTATTTCCAGAGTTGAAGGGTAAGGACCCACAAGAAAAAGTATGGCAAGAAAATGAAAAATATAATATAATAGGAAGTGTGGTGCATAGGTGTACGGCAGAATTAGACGACGGGGAAGTATTAAAATCTGTACTGGTACGTAATAGAAGTTATACACGAGAAGATGTATTTAATACTCTTAGGATGACCTCGCTATCGGCATGGAATTTCTTCTTGAAAGAAAAAAGATTATGAAATTAGGTATCTCTGGTGCGCAATCGGTAGGTAAGACTACTCTACTTAATGCACTTAGATCTGAAAAAGGTCTTTTAGGGTTTACTATATGTGATGAGGTAACGCGCAAGGTTAAGGGGTATGGGTTACCTATTAACGAAGACGGTACCGATGTTACTCAGAACTTAATTATGCAGGAGCATATAGTTAACGTGTTCATGCATGAGAATATAATTACCGATAGAACTGCACTGGATGGATTGGTATATACTTCGTATTTGCATCGTAAGGGTAAGGTATCGGTAGATACTTTGATTAGAGCTAGAAATATTTTTAATAAAGTATGGCCGAAGTATAGTTATGTATTTTACATTAAACCTGAATTTGATTTGATTGATGATGGGGTACGTAGTGTGGATTTAAAGTTTAGAGATGAAATAGCTGATCTATTTGAGATGGTTATAGATAAAGAAAAACTCATGGTAACTCGTATCAAGGGCTCAGTAAGAGATAGGGTAACAACAATTATTAATATACTTGAAGGAAGATAATGAATAGTCAAGGTGAATTTTATGGATAGAATACAGGTACTTCAACTTTACCCTACAAGTATTATACAATGCGATTGGTCAACTTATTTTAGTTCTTTAGATATTAAAGATATGATTCAAGATATTGATAAAATTATTGATGAAAAAATACTTATGCAGTACAGTGAACAAACTCCCAGGCATCAGTCTAAACCTATTTTATTTAAAGAAGATAGACCGATTGTTTGGCAAAAACTAAAGCATACTTTTTTAATATCATGTAGAAAATATTTAGATTTGGTGGATGATTTTACACAAAATAAAAATAGTTTAGATTTTATTGGAGAGCGAGCCTGGTTTTATAAAGGGTGGTTATCCTCAGACAAAACACAAACTAACCCATGGCATAATCATACACCTTCATTTTTAAGTGGAGTATTTTATTTAAGTATACCTAATAACTCAACGGACTGTGGTACGGAGTTTGCCGATCCTAGATATAATGAATTTAGAAATACTCGTAATCAATCAACCGCATCGTTTGCTCTAACGTGGGCTATTTTTCCAGGTTGGTTAAATCATAAATCTGTTCAATGCAATTCAGAAATACCAAGATATGTAATTGCTGCTGATTCATATGTTAAAGTTTTATAAAATAAAGAGTTTATAATGTCTAATCAAGAAGAATTAAATAAAATTGTAGGGGTTCATTTAGGTAAAGCCGGCGATGGCTCTGCAGTCAAGCCCTATGTCACCCCTGACGAAGTTGATGATACCTTACTTGTACCTGTTCCCCGTCACCTTAATCGCACTATGTATGGTCTTAGGGGGGATGAATTACCTTTTGTTGGTGTTGATGCTTGGAATGCGTATGAGTTTTCTACACTACTTAAGAATGGATTCCCAGTATCTGGCTGGTTAAAATTTACCTATTCATCTAATACGCCTAATATCGTAGAATCAAAGTCTGTTAAGTTATATCTTAACTCCTACAATATGACCCGTCTGATTGATACCACTGATGATATCTGGACCATCGAAGATAAGATTACCGGAGATTTAAGTAAGGCGGTAGGAGGTGAGGTTGAGGTATTTTTACGATGGGATGATATTGATACTGTTAAACCGATAATTGGAGACTTTATTTCTCTAGAGCATTATTGTAATATTGGTAAGATGTCATTTGAGGAATACAATGAGAGCCCTGGTACCTTGCAAGTTGTTCCTAGTATTGGTAGATATGAACGATGGCGCTCATACTCACTCCGATCAAACTGCAGGGTAACTAATCAACCCGATTGGGGTGATGTGTTTATTCATATTAAAGGTAATAAAGCGGTAACACCTGAATCTCTACTTAAGTATATTGTAAGTATGAGAAAAGAGAATCATTTTCATGAAGAGATTGCCGAATGCATTTATAAACGTCTTTATGACTTACTTGAACCTGAAGAGTTGTTTGTAGCATGCCTCTATACCAGACGCGGGGGAATAGATATTAACCCCGTTCGTGCAAATAATAACAAGGTACTTTATAAGTATGGTGCTGTCGCTGATGTTTGTAACTTTTGTACTAAGACTTCAAGACAATAATTATGAAAATAATTGGACCTGATCCTAATGTTAATGAAATTTGTAATGAATTTGAATCAAGAGCTATTCACGGCTTTAACAAATATGGCGTTACAACTGAACGTACCGATCTAGATCTACTACAGTGGATACAACACCTTAAGGAGGAGTTAATGGATGCTGTAGTATACATTCACCGTATACAGAAAGAGTTAAAGGAAAAGCAAGATGACTTTAAATGAAGCACTTAAGCTATTACCCGATACCAAGGGGGTGGTGGTAATTCTATCCGGGGGTATGGATAGTACTATTACTATGAGGCTGGCTGTTGAAAAGTATGGTAAAGAAAATGTTTCCGCCTTAACTTTTGATTATGGTCAGAAGCAAAAGCGTGAGATTAATATGGCACGGGTTACCACTAATATGCTGGAGGTTAAGCATAAGATCGTTAATGCATCCTTCCTTGGTGATATATCAAAAGGTTTTTCAGCAAACGTTGATACCGATATGGTAATGCCGACGATTAAAGATGTACTAGGGGATCCTCGTCCTAAGACATATGTCCCTAATCGTAATATGATCTTAATGTCTATTGCTGCTGCTTTTGCTGAAACTCAAAATGTGGATACTGTTCTTTGTGGCTTACAGGTACACGATGAATATGGATATCATGATACTACCCAGCGTTGGGTAGATAAGGTAAACGACCTCTTATCTGAAAACCGTATTATTAAAATTAAACTAGTAGCCCCTTTCAGTAAGTTATCTAAGTACGATGAACTAAATATGCTTCGGGAACTTGATGGTAATCTACAGTTGACTCTCTTTACCCTTACATGTTATAATCCTGATGTACATGGAAATAGTTGTGGGGAATGTCCTAGTTGCTCAGAACGTATTGCTAATTTTATAAAGATTGGTGAGAAAGACCCCATACCATATTCTAAATTCATACCCTGGCAAGACTTAATTGAAAGAACGAAGGTGTAAGATGTGCGCAATAACTGCATCTTTTGATAAAAGTAAATTAAAAGAACTTTATGAGTTAAATGCTTATAGGGGGGAGTTAAGTTACTCTCTCTCTTCATTTACTTATACTAATTATCTTACTAACGATATAAAACTTAATGTTCTGATGCAGGATGAGGGTAAGATGCCTGATTCTTTGATAGATAATTTTCCAGGAGATGGTAAATTTTTTATAGCCCATAGTCAGGCCCCTACTGCTTCTAAAAATAATATTCATCCTGCAGTACATGGTGATTGTATGCTGTGGCATAACGGTATTATTAAGCAAAAGACTTTGAGTGAGGGTACCTGGGACACTCTATGGCTTTTGGAACAAGTTACCAACTATGGATGGAGTGCATTATCTAGAATTGATGGCACCATGGCATGTATGATGTATAATAGTAGCCAGCTATTTGTTTTTAGAAATGAAATCGCTCCTATTTTTTATGATAAAGATTTTAATTTTTCTTCTACTAAAATGAAATCGGGTAAAGAACTACCCCCTAATAAGGTATTTAAACTTAATTTATCATATAGGACTATGGAACCTATTGCATACTTTGAAACTCTTGAAAACCCATATTACATAACATGAAACCTACATCTTCTTTTAAACTTTATAAGCAATATAAACGCATAGCTGCCTCCATACTCTGTGCCCATGGGCGAGGGGCATACCTGAGGGCTATGGTTAATGCCCAGCTTGAAGAAGAAAATGCAAGACGCCAGCCTTTAAATAAAAAGGATAGGCAATGAAGCACGTTGCAGGACCTAGCAGTAAGTCTATTTTATCAAACGTCCAAGAGGGTGATGTACAGCCCAATGCTGTAGATCTTCGACTCGATAAAGTATTTCAAATTCAACCTAACATATTTGAGATTAGCAATGAACATAAAGTACACCGGGGTTCTAAAGAACTCATACCTGACGCGGATGGCTATTTTACGCTTTACCCGGGGGCTTATGAGGTCGTTATGGAAAACCTCATCCATGTGGGAAAGGGTGAGGCTGGCTGGGTCATTACTCGTAGCACTCTCAATCGTAATGGTTGTTTTATTACTTCTGGGCTTTATGATTCTGGTTACCACGGTGTTATGGCCGGCGTTCTACATGTTACGGTTGATACAGCCAGAATTAAAAAAGGGACGAGGGTCGGGCAGTATCTAAGCTTTAATGCAGAAACCTTGAAGGTGTATAACGGTTCATATGGTATTGGTAAAGAGCATGATAAAAAATACGGCAGTTAAAGTACACTGGGCTGGGCACCTACAACCACCCTTCCTAGTGTTAGCAGTTAAACGCGGTGGTATAATTTAATAATTCTTAAAGGAAAAGAATGATTAAAAGATATATTCTGGAGAATGTAGTATGATGTGGGATTCAAGCTATGGGGATCGCCCACGCACATATCATTTTGTTAGTACAAAAGAGTATCATGATGCATTTCCATGTGCATATAGACAATATAAAGCTGAATCACATTGTAATAAAATTCATGGCTATTCGTTTAGTATCAAGTTTTATTTTGGAACAGATCAATTAGATATTAGAAATTGGTGTGCAGATTATGGGGGGTTAAAAGAACTTAAAAATGTATTGGAGAGTCAGTTCGACCATACGCTTTTAGTATCGGAAACTGACCCCCATCTAGACTGGTATAAGGAGGCGGAGAGACGCGGGATTGCCAAACTGACAATTCTTCCTAAATTAGGATGTGAGGGGCTAGCCGATCAATTATATAAGTATGTCAATGGGGTATATATTCCTGATTACTGGGGCCCGGGTGAAGCCGATCGGCTTTGGTGCTTTAGGGTAGAGGTGAGAGAGACTCAGTCTAATATGGCATTTAGAGAAGGTCATAGAGAGTGGAATGAAGATTTATTTAACTAGGAGATAATATGACAACAGCATTACATGATCGTTATGTCGAGAGGCCGTTAATGTCAATCGATAATACTACTCTATATTGGATTATAGGGTTAGCAGCTACTTTAATAATGGCTATGACTATGGCTGACTTTGCAGCTGCAAAATTCTTAGACTTTGGATGGGTAGTTACCCCTGCGGGAGCTCTTTTATTTGCTGTAGTGTTTGTAGTTCGAGATATGCTACATAAATTAGCAGGAGCGGCGGTGGTGCAGCGAACCATCCTAATAGGGGTTGGACTTAATCTTTTTGTTGCAGCTTTTATGTATCTAATGACCTTTATTCCATCACCTGATTTTAGACCCAGTGTTAACTTTGATGCTGTTTTTAAAATGAGTTTGGGTATTGTAATAGGTTCAGAAATAGCAACCCTTGTATCTCAATGGGTTAATACCTGGGTATATCAAAAATTATGGGAACGAGATTGGGGAAGTTGGGCTAGAACTTTTGTTAGTAACTTATTAAGTCTTCCTATAGATGCTATTTTGTTTGTAATGTTTGCTTTTGTATTCTTGCCTCCTCTATTAGGTGGTGATCCTATGGATATTAATAAAGCTATTGCAAGAATTGTATCTGGTTCTACTTTATTTAAATTAGCCATAATATTAGCACTTACTCCTTTGGTGAGTCTGGCGCCTTGGAGAGAAGAGGCAAGAGAGCTAAAGTAAAAGCAATTGAACAGCTTAGAAAAAATCTGGGCGCGTGCAACCGGGCACCTGATGGGTAGTACGGATAGTGATAAACCTGATGTTCCTATCCTATCCCTTCGGGAAGCTCGTATTGCTTTGTTCCTTAAAACCTTCTGGGTTATCATACATATAATAACATGTTTTTTTATTATAGCTAACACCATAAGGCATTGGTAATGACTAAATTATGCTTGGTAACCGATACTCACTTCGGTGCCCGATCAGATAGTATTCCCTTTGATAATTTCTTTAGAAGATTTTATAAGGAAGTTTTCTTTCCTGAAATTGATAAGAAAGGAATACAGCATATTATACACCTTGGTGATTGCTTCGATCGCCGTAAGTATATAAATTTTAATACCCTGTCTTCTTGTCGTAATTATTTCTTTGACGAAATTAAGAAAAGAAATATTGAACTACATATGATTGTAGGTAATCACGATACTTTCTTTAAAAATACCAACGACGTTAACTCCCCCCGTCTACTGTTAAAAGATTATGAGTTTAATGTTATTGATACTCCTACGAAATTAGAGCTTGGGGATGGGTCTAAAATTTTAATGATGCCATGGATATGTACCGATAATTATAATCAGAGTATGGAAGCTATTAAGACTACTAATGCCCAGGTAATGTTTGGGCATCTTGAGATAGCTGGTTTTCAAATGTATAAAGGTCATGAAAACGATGAAGGATTTGATCCTAAAATATTTGAAAAGTTCGATACGGTTTGTTCTGGACATTTTCACCACCGTAGTAGTAATGGGAACATTAACTATCTTGGAAATCCTTATGAGCTTACCTGGGCGGATTTCGAAGACCCTAGAGGCTTTCATATATTTGACACCGATACGAGAGAATTGGATTTTATTAAGAACCCGTTTACAATCTTTTCTAAGATATATTATGACGATGATAAAGTAGATTCTATGTCTGTTGATGTAAGCCAGTATGCCAATCAACATATTAAATTAATTATAGTTAATAAAAAAGACTTTTATAAGTATGATCAATTTGTTGAAAGACTCTATAAAATTAATCCATTAGAGTTAAAAATTATAGAAGATTTTTCAGAGTTTGAGAGTGAGGCGTTGGAAGATAGTAATTTAGATCTAGAAGATACTATAACTCTTTTATCTCAATATATTGATAACTTAGATACTGATGCCGATAAAGATAGGATAAAAAATTTAATGAAAGCTCTATACGTGGAAGCTCAAGATTTTGAAGAAGTATGATTAAGTTTAAGACTATTAGATGGGCTAATTTTCTTAGTACAGGTTCACAATTTACTGAGGTCTATTTAGATAAATCAACTACCACCCTTATTGTGGGGGAGAATGGGGCTGGTAAATCTACTATCCTAGATGCTATTTGCTTTGCTTTATTTAATAAACCTTTTCGCGGTATTAATAAACCCCAGCTAATTAATTCTATTAATCAAAAGCAGATGGTGGTGGAGGTAGAGTTTTATATCGGTACTAAGTCATTTAAAATAGTAAGGGGGGCTAAGCCTACAATATTTGAGATCTATCTTAATGGTGAGCTACTTAACCAAGATGCAGCAGCCAAGGACTATCAAAAATATCTGGAGGAGAATGTACTTAAGTTAAACTTTAAGTCATTTACTCAGATTGTTATCTTAGGTTCTGCCTCCTTTACCCCCTTTATGCAGCTACCTACCTCCCATAGGAGGGAAATTATTGAAGATCTTTTAGATATAAAGATCTTTTCTACTATGAATGATGTACTAAAGGAAAAGTATGGTAGTATAAAAAGTAAGATTCAATTACTTGACAATGAAATAGAGGTTGGAAAAGCAAAGGTGAGGGTACAGCAAGACTACATCATGACTCTTGAGGTAGATAAACAGAAGAAGGTGGAAGATGTACAAAAGCGAATATTTGAAGCGAATACAGAAATATCAAAACTGTCTAACAACGTCGACGATGAAGGGAAACAGGAAAGTAATCTTAAATCCACTATTTTAGATGCAACAGAAAAACGCAACGCGCGCCAAGAAATGGAATCTTTGCTTAGAAAGCTTTCCGAAAGAATTAAGACTCAGGAAAAATCTATTGAGTTCTACAACGACCATGACGTCTGTCCAACGTGTAGCCAAGGCCTTGATGATACTTTTAAGAGTACGGCAAAGGAAGCACACAGCCATAAGATTGAAGAGATCGAGGGGGCTATTCAATCACTCAACAATCAACTTCAAGCAGTTAGTGATAGACTTGAAAAAATTGACGCAATCGAAGAGAAAATATCTCAACATAAGAGCAATATCATAACTATTAATACTAAGATTATTGCTAACCAACAATATATACGCAAGCTAAATGCAGAGCTAGATACTGAGTCTACTGAGAGCGGTAATATCGATGAAGAAAAATTTGCACTTAGGTCCCTTGCCAAAGAGGTGGTGGAATATTCTAATGAAAAGATCTCATTGGTTGAAGAACGCCATTACTTAGATATAGCTGGCCTGTTGCTTAAAGATACCGGTATTAAAACCAAGGTAATAAAGCAGTATTTACCGATTATTAATAAATTGGTAAATAAATATTTACAGGCTATGGACTTTTTTGTAACGTTTGAGTTGGATGAATCGTTTAACGAAACTATAAAGTCAAGACATCGAGATGATTTTACATATGCATCTTTTAGTGAGGGTGAGAAGGCAAAGATTGATCTTGCCCTACTATTTGCCTGGCGTACTATTGCTCGTATGAAGAATTCAGCCAGCACCAACCTCCTCCTCCTTGATGAGGTGTTCGATGGATCACTGGATATCAACGGTACTGATTATGTTATGACCATACTAAATACATTAGGTGATGAATCTAACGTGTTTATTATTAGCCACAAAGATGCTCTCTTTGATAAATTTAAATCTGTAATTCGTTTTGAGAAATATCAAAATTTTTCTAGAATAGCAAAATGATAAGAAAATCTGAACTTAAATTAGTTAAATCTGACTCCCCCGTTCTTCTTACCCCTCCAGAACCTTTTGACTTTAATGGGGAAGATGATCCCGAAATGCTTTCAAATCTAATGTTAGCAAGATTAGAAGAGCTAGGAGGCCTAGGTCTCTCGGCCAATCAAGTTGGTCTCAATCATAGAATTTTTGTAATGGGTGCAGGAGAGAGTCAGTTTTCTATTTTTAATCCAGAAATTATATCTATGAGTCAGGATCATATTGTAATGGATGAAGGCTGTCTTTCATTCCCTGGCATTTACATTAAGGTTAGCAGACCTTTATCTATTGGAGTAAGATTTCAAAATAAAAAAGGTGAGGTAAGAGAGGAAACACTTACAGGGCTGTCAGCTAGAATATTCCTTCATGAGTACGATCACATGGAAGGAATAACATTAAGGCAAAAAGTATCTAAAATAAAATGGGACCTTGCATTAAATCGGTTTACTAAACGAACTAATAAAATTATTCGCAGGGGTGTTCAAAGTCAATTAGTTAACATTGCTAATAAAATAAAGGAAAAAAATGTCAACAATTCCACAAGAGTACCTTGATTCAGGATTTGATTTTGGATTTACAGCTGTAGATGATCCCGATAGCGGAGGAGCTCCCCCTCCTCCATCCACAGTAGTAAATTCAGAAGAGATATCAGGTCCAATTTTAGAGCGTATCAGAAATTTAGAAGTAAACGTTTCTGAAGCTCTTAACATTCTTGAAAGATTGGAGCAAGTAGGTACCCCAAATCTTGATACTGATGAGTACAAGGCTTTAATTGCAAAAGATACTAAAGAAAAACTTAAGCAGCTTGAAGGCTTTATTATGCCTTTGCTAGTTAATCTAATGAAAAATCCAGATAAAGACTATATTCATTGGCCTAACCGTGCACCTCTTATTCAAAAACAAATAGATAAAATTCTGGCTATCACAAGAGCATGAGACAAGAATACTTAAGTGATGTTGATGTAAAGAACTGTCTGATGGATATTATTCGTCAGATGTATATGGATGGGTTTAAGCCCGATTTGGTGGTAGGTTTAGTAAGAGGGGGTACTCTTCCAGCAATACTTATTAGTCAATTTTTAGATATTCCATGTTATATGGTTAATAAGGATGAGCAGACTCATATTCTACCTGATGCTAAAAACATATTAGTTATTGATGATATAAACGATACAGGTAAAGAGCTATCTGAGATATGTAATTATTTTTCTTTTAATTATGATGCTATTTTAAAATATGCAACACTTGTTAATAATGTAGCTTCTACTTTTGAGGTAGATTATTTTTCAATTGACATTAATAAATTTGAAGAACCAGTATGGATTTTATTTCCATGGGAGAACTGGTGGATGACTAACCCAGATGGCGATTTTTACTAAAATAATAAAGACCGGGTTCTACAGAGTAATAATCTCTTCCTCTAGAAAATCCAACAGGTATCTCTCTTAAATTATTTACCCTTACCTCTTTATCTGATCTTGGATCATGGGCCCATAAAGTATCTTTTACATGCTCGTTACCCAGTTTTGCAGCCGCCATTTTAGCCTTGGTTTCTGCATTATGGGATTTGCCTTGAAAGTTAGATCTTCCTTTGCATGAAGCTGATATTTTGGATCGAACTTCGAGGGATCTCGGGATCCCAAGTAAAGGAGATGGAACTTTCTTTCTTCCTTCAATGGTTCTTACCTTCCTTATCTTAACAAAATGTTCCTCTATACAATAATCTGGAAAATTTTTAATTATTCGGTTTATAATATAGGGAACGGAAGTTTTATCTTTTACAGATGTTAATCTTTCAAATTTAAAGCCAAACTTACTCTTAATCTGCTCTATTGGAAGATCTGAAACAATAAGTTTTTTTTCGAAAGAAAGACAATAAAAATGAAACATTAATCGTCTGTAAATTTAGGGCTTTGACCGGGTAAAAATTCATTCATAGTAAATAAAGAAGGATTTTGTGCTGGCCTAAATTCATTTCTAGCCATAGGTGGTGTAGGTATACCCATACCCATTCCAGGTATAGGTTGTCTTACTGCAGGGAAAGTAGGTTCTAAGGATGTAGGTTGAGTTGAGGCTCCTGCTACTTTTTCTTGTGTTCGTCCCCAAGCCGCTATCCCCAGCACCGCCCCCATTGCTAAATGAAAAAGTCCTGCACCTTGTAGAGTAAGAGGATTCCACTGAGTAACTGGTTGCTTTAATAATGCTTGTAAAATGGACCAAGCTATAGGAAATAAAATCATATCACAGAAGCATACAAGCATATACATCCAGCCCATAGCTGGACGCCATTTTTTTTGCATCCAATCTTCTGATTTTATTATTGTACTCATATTATTAAATTTTAAATTTATTATACTGAAAAACTGCTACCACATCCACAAGTATGTTTTGCGTTTGGATTGGTAATTACAAATTCTTTTTTCATAAACTCATCTTTATAGTCTATTTTTGCATCTTGTAAATATTGCATACTTATTGCATCAACTAAGACTCTGAATTTATCCAAAGGAAATTCAAAATCATCTTCATTTTTAATTTCATCAAAAGTAAATCCATAACTAAAACCTGAACATCCCCCACCCTGAACAAAGGTTCTGAGGGAAAGATTAGGATTGTTTTCTTCTCGCAATAAGTCTATGATTTTAGACTTTGCAACATCTGTTATTGTAATCATGAATAGCTGCCTTTATAGCATCTTCTGCAAGTATTGAACAATGTATTTTAACTGGGGGGAGGGCAAGTTCTTCTGCAATTAGAGAGTTAGTTATAGTTTTTGCTTCATCTAAAGTCTTACCTTTAACCCATTCGGTTACGAGACTAGAACTTGCTATAGCACTCCCGCACCCATAGGTCTTAAATTTTGCATCGGTAATTATTCCGTCTATTACTTTTATTTGCAACTTCATAACATCGCCACAGGCAGGAGCGCCAACCATACCAGTACCAATATTAAAATCATCTTTATGAAAAGATCCAACATTCCTGGGATTTTCATAATGATCTATAACTTGTTGTGAGTAAGACATTTTTACAATTAAGAATTATGTTGCCAATTAAACCAAAAATGTTTTTGTAATTCTCGTATGATAGCATCTTCAGAATGACTAAACTCTTGGGCTGCCAGTGCTACAAAATCAGGCCAAGCCCAGTAACAATCTGTTCTACCCTGACACCATTGTTGATACATTTTTTCTAAAAGACGTACATTTATCATAGGACAGGCCCGGTCAAGATCTCCTTGCTATTCTCTCCAGATCCAATTACACAGGCAAGTTTGACATCAAATTGCACGATGGACCAAGTTTTCGTCGTTTTATTCACTAATAATACAGTACGGTTGGTTTCGTTAGAACCAATCCATGCGGGAAGTTCACCTCCGTCTTGAATTAATGCTCCCAAAACTGTAGACGATTTTTCACAAAACACCGGCTTTTGTAGTTCAACAATCTGTGCTGAAACTAAAAAAGGGACCAGTAAATATCCACATAAAAGCAATCGCATTAAACTATTTATATTTTTTTTCTTTTTCATCTGTTCCTTGTTTTATCTTTCTTCCAATCGTTAAACATAACCCAAAAAATCGCGACCAAAGGCATCATGCCTAGCAGAAATAAAACATCGTTAAAAGTAATGGTAATATCAAAGTACATATCTTACCCCCCTCCAATAGCTTTATCTCTTGCTTTAAGTTCTTCAGCCGCTCTTTTTTGTTCTTGAATACGAATAAGTCTTGCTCTAGCAGCTATTTTTTCTTCATAAATTCTTTTTTCTTCTAACATGCTGTAGATGCTAATTCCTCCCATAGTAAGAGCAAATAAAACAACGATACTTCCTATAAGAGTTAAACTAAACATAAAAATTTCTGTCATTTTTTTCTTATGTGCAAATTGACTTTCTGCCTCTGCTTGCTCTGCCGCCGTACGCTCTTTAATAAGCCTGTTGCGTTCAGATATCATGTTTTCCCATATCTGAGGTTTGCCCAACTGCCAAATAATCATATCTTTTAATTCACGCTCTTGCTCTTTTAATGCATCACTGTGCATTGCAATTTGTAATGCTTCTTTTCCTAACTCGGCATCTGTTTTTCCAAGTAACTTTGCTTTGGCTTTTTGCTTTATTTTTTCACGATGAATTGTGTCAGAAGATTCAAAAAATTTACTAAACTGTCCTATTAGACTATTAACATCTTTGCCCAGTGCAATTGCTTGTTTAATATGACCAACGGCACTCTGGGCGGCGGCAAACGCTAGGCCAATTGTAATTGGATCCATTATTCAGGTTAACTCTCCACCATTCGCATTCTTGGCTGTTTTTTCGTCTGTTAATATACCTGAAATATACCTGCTATTGATGTAATTGGATCTATCATTTATTACTTTTTCTGTGCCGTTTTGTCCGTTTTCTTTTCCAACTCCCCAACTCGCCATAACAAATTGTCAATTATGCCTTTGTTTGCAGCACTTCTTGACAGAGCTTCGGTGTTGGCTTGCATAAAATCTTGGCGCAGTTTTTCACGGGCTAGTTCAGCACCCATGTTGGGAGCCTGCTTGTTGTCACTTGTAACTTCCAACTGCATTTTGCTTTCCAGTATGGTAATCTAAGTGGATAGTTTGTCCAGCGAACTCATTAGGTATATCACACAAGTAAACATAATGGGTAATACTGCAAAAGTGACCTTTTCAATCAAGGCACTTTTGGTTTCGCCTGCCGCTATTTTTTCTTTTATTTGTTCCAGCTCCACTTCTTTCTCCTATTTTATTTTTTTGCCCTCTAGCCTACATATGTCTTTGTGTAATCGATTTGAACAATCTAAAGGTTCCCATTTCAAACAAATTACACGCCTATTTTCGGTATATCCAAACCAGGCCCATTTTGTGCATTTCACATAATTTGAATCTTGATCTTTTTTTGGTTTTTGAGCACTGGCGGAAAAAAATATTAAAAATATTAAAACTTTTATAAAACTATTGGAAGCCAAAGCCATATTCCTTGACTCATTAGCATTGTAGCTAAAGCACCTACAATAACACTACTCCAAAACAAATACATACTAACTGCTAAAATACTTGCAGTTAACAGCACAATTGAAATCTGGAAGGCAGAACCAGCAAAAGTTAACCATGGTCCAGTTTTACGAATTTCATCACGCTCAGCTTCTAATAAACGAGCTTGTGCCATGAGTTCTTTTTTACCTTCCCCGGTGGCGGGTTCAGATTCATAACGACTTATTTTAGCAAGTAGTTTTTCTGCTTTTGCTGGGTCTTGACGAGCAACAGCATCATCATAAGCCATCTCAGCCAGGGTCTGCTTGATAGATTTTGCTTGATAAAATGCCCACGTATCATTTGCTTTAATTGTATTATGCAAAACTTTACCGCTATTACCTCCGGCAATGTATGTAGTTATAGCGAGTAGTGCGGCTAAAACTGTAATTAACCACCCAGCCTTATCTTTTATCTGTACTTCCCTCTCGCTTCGAGATAATGATTTTTTTTCTAAAATATCAACCATTAGCTTTTACCCTTTAATTGTTACTTTATATTTATTGTAACGAAACTGTTGCTTTTTGTTCGCCCGAGTATATAATAAGGTATATTTTAGGAGATAGAGATGAGAAATGGATATGGAGTTTGCCCGGTATGTAACGGTTCAAGTCGTATGCCTGCACATGGAAATATGAAAAAATACGCCAATGTAATTGCTGGTTACGATAAAAATAACGATACAGTTGCATGTAATAATTGTGGAGGACAGGGAATGTATGGCCATCCAACAGGAGAAGTACCTCTTCGATCAGATGGTACTCCTTGTAAGCATGAATATAAAGGCGTAGGGCGAGGAAGATGTTACACCGTTTATACGTGTATTCATTGTAATCACCGTTACGATATTGACTCTGGAGATTAACGTAACGATTTACGTAACGTTTGCTTAACGACCAAAATCACCTATAATAGATACGTCTAAAGGAGATAACGAAATGCAAGATTATTTTAACTCTGCCTATACTTGGGATTACGATGACAAGCGTATGCGTTACGATGTAACCAAGTGGGACTCTCTTACTAACGGTATTCGTACTGATAAGGTGGTATTTTACTCAGACGTAAAAGAAGAAGTAATTGCAATAACTGAAGAATATAATTATAATCATAAGTGTAAGGAGTGGGAATTGTTTAACAATCAAGAATGTGAGTTTGACGTATGAAATTGTTTATTACAACTCAATTTAAAGAAAACTACGGCGCCCACGATTGGGACGGAACTGGGGAGTACCCTCAGTACTGGAAGTTTAAGGGAGGGAATGAGTTCATTGTTGAAGTCCCTGGTTTTCGTTTCGATGAAGAGTTTGCTAAAAAGAAAGCCCAGATGATTGTTGACTCTATGCGTCATAAAATTGAGTATAAGTCTGAGTATTCTGAGGAGTATATTGTTGGTTGTGACTTTGTTGAGGATGACTTTATGACTGAATTTGAACGTTCACAGCTTAAATACGAGGGTGAAGTCACGTTCCCTGCCAAGCGCATTAACTACGATGAAATGATGGAGGCTGCATAATGGGTTACTTTAAACGAGTTGCGATTGACATAGAGGAAGCTATTGCTTTGGAGTCAAGCAAAGGGTTTGAAACTCGCGACGAATTTTATGAAGTTATGCAAGAAATTGCATTCGAATATAATGTAACGCTTGCAGAAGTTCTTACAGTCTTTTATAATCAATATATTAAAGTTGAGGCATAATATGTACGAGGTGTCCTTTGGAAGCTAAAACATTACCATTACAATACGAAGTTAACATCTTCTTAGATATACTCCGTTCCTCTGGAGCTACTAATATGTTCGGTGCAAGGCCCTACATCCAAGAACATTTTGGAGTAAGTAAGTACCAGGCAAGCGATTTCCTAAAAGAATGGATGCAGACGTTAAGCGAACGGGCAAGTAAGGGTGAAGTAGTAAAGTAACAGTTGACTTTACTGTTGAGCTAGTTTATAATTATCTTATGATAATCGCTCAAGAAACTACTGACTGGGGCTCTGGCTCTCATATCAATCATATCTACTTCTTAGATAATTCACGGTCTAAGATGTATGCATATATTCAAGGCAATACTCTAGAGTCAAAGATCTTTAAGAATCCTATTTCTATATCTATTAAAGGACGTTCTTTTGAGATACTTCGGGAGATTAATCTAAATAATCTAGGGGTAGCTGTAACGGGTTCTAAGGGTGATACTTATTATGTTACTGACCATGACGGGGAATATAAGTGTACTTGTACAGGTTACAAATACCATGGAACATGTAAGCATATTGAAAAGGTGATGAATGAACGAACTATTGGATAAACAACTGGTAGAAAAATACCCCAAGATCTTTCGTGATCGTTATAGTAATATGAAAGTTACGGCAATGTGTTGGGGTTTTGAGCATGGGGATGGGTGGTATAATATTTTGGATGCCTTGTGTTCTAACATCCAGCATCATACCGATTGGCGACGAAAGCAAAGAGCCTCAGCTTTAAAACTTAATCGTAAAATAAAAAAAGCTATTGAACTTAATTCTATTGAACCTATAATTAATCACCATAAGGGTAATTGGTGGGTTGAAAGATGTGAGGAAATTTTAGCTGAGAAGAAGTATGAAGAAGTTCCTGATAAAGTTAACCAGGTTGTAGTCATGCAGGTAAAGGAAAAGTTTGGTACTTTAAGTTTCTACTATGGGGGAGGGGACGATGCTATTTCAGGAATGGTTCGTATGTCTGAATCTATGTCTGCCCGAATGTGTGAAATTTGTGGTAACCCCGGGAAGGTGCGAAGAGGGGGATGGATTAAAACTTTATGTGACGAGCATACCGAAAATAGTGAAGAAATAAATGATGAGTAAATAAATGAGACAAATTGCTTTATTTGTAAATCATCCTAAATGTTCTATTCAATCCATAAACGGTATAATATCTGCTTTAGGCAATAACAAGTATAAAATATTTACAAAGCACGAAGTCGAAGATAATTTTTTTGATGATGTAGATATAATTTGTGTTGGGGGAGGAGTTGGGGATGCTGACTCCTATGATTACTCCCTTATACGACATGCCTTGGCTATAAGAAAGCATGTGGAGGGGGGCAAAAAGTATATTGGTATTTGTATGGGGGCGTACTGGGCTGACTCTTTTTACCTTAATATCCTACCCGATGTTAAAATCGAACAATACATTAAACAACCCTTAACCTGTACCCATCGCCCCCATGCCAAGGCTATGGATATAGAATGGATGGGAAAAAGTGAAAAAATGTATTTTTTCGATGGATGTACGTTTAAAGGGAGTAATTTTAATACTATTGCCTTGTACCCCAATGGTATGCCAGCGGCCATTATTAAAAATAACATAGGTCTTATTGGAGTTCATCTAGAATCTGAGGAGGTGTGGTATCATTACCATTCCTGGATGAAACCTCATTGGCATGGGGGAAGTCACCATAATTTACTTAGAGACTTTGTGCTTAATTCAGTAACGTAACGGTTGCTTTTCTATTGACTTAAATATATAATAAGGCGTCTTAATTAGAAAGGAAGATAATGAAAACGAAACTTTTAGCTGTTGCCCTAGTTGGTACTCTTTTATCTGCCCCCGCCATGGCATGGGGTGAAAGGGAGCAGGGTGCTTTGGCAGGTATTGCCGGGCTTTGGATTATTCAGCGCCTTGCTCAACCTTCGGTTGTAGCTCAGCAGGCCCCTCAGATCCCTGTATCCCAGGGTCCGATGATCGGTCAGTATCCAACCAACCCATACCCCTACATCTTGGTTCCCCATTGCCGTCAGGTATTGACCATTCAGATAGATCGATTTGGTAATGAGTACCGGGTTCCTGCAACTATTTGTAACTAAAAAAATTATGGGTAAGATGGCTGAGTTGAGTTGGGAGATTGAGGATATGCTCCTCCTAGGATATTCTTTAATCACCATTGCCGAAACCCTTCATGTACCCCTTACCTGGGTTAAATCGGTTGAGGATAATATGAATGTATGTGATTACAATGTAACTGAGGAAGAATCATGAATTTTTTTAAGTTAATGATAATCGGGTGGGCTATTTTAATAGTTTCAACTATAATTTTACTCTTAATCAAAATTTAAAATAAAGGATCATGAGTAATCCCGTCATACCTATTACAACCGATAAGGTAACCTATTCAGGTGTATTGGCATCTCCGGCTATGGGTAAGGGGAGGGTGGAGGTGGAGCAGGCCATTAAAACTGTTTACCCAGATGGTGCTATGGTGATGAGGGTATATCACAATGAGATAGAAGTATATGATAGTAAGGCTGTCGTTTCCAGGCACAACCAACCACATCTTTTAGACATATTAGCCTAGCAATAATTTTACCTTTTACTTACTAAATTTACTTTAAGGACTCTATGAAAAAATTATCTACCTTACTCCTGGCACTTCCTCTATCGGTGGTCGCACAAGATGTTTATGTTATAAGCACCCAGCCAAGACTCGTTACCATACAACAGCAGCAATGTCATATTCAGGAATTTCAGCAACAAAGCTCGGGTGGATCTGGAACTATAGGGGCGGTGGCTGGGGGATTGTTAGGCAGCACCCTGGGAGGTAACAGCAATGATAAGATAGCAGGCACGGTGATTGGAGCATTAATAGGGGGTGCCATTGGCAATGAGGTGGGGAGGGAACCCCCCAGGATCGAACAAAGACAGGTGTGCCGATATGTACCCATACAGGTACAACAGGGTGAGACGGTGACGTTTAGTTATCGAGGCCGGGTGTTTACACATTTATTTAATAACTAATTAATAATTTAAATATTATTTTGGATTATTTTTTAAGTAAAAAATGTTAAAAGTCATAGATCAAAGCTGGAAAGACTGGATTAAATTAAATATAGATCGCGGCTGCGATAAAAGTGGAATTTTTAAAATTCTGCTTGAACATAAATTTCATCCAATAGCTATTTTTATGGCGATGGGGTATGTTGAGCAATTACCGGAATTTTTAAAAGAAAATGACTTAAAAATTAAAAGACATTCGGCACAATTGCAGCCCGCGGTTTATAAACATATAGATGGGGTTGTTTTACCTGGAGCTCATAGACTTAATTCTGACAAAATTCATATTTATCAGATTGAAAATTTTCTTAGTGTTTATGAATGTAATGAGTTAATTCGGCACATTCACTCTAATTTTAAGCCCTCCACAACTACCAATCCCAACCATCCCGATAAATATTTCCGAACTAATCAATCTAGTAATTTATTTGAGTCTCCGAATGAGTTTATAAAAAATATTGATTTGCGTATTGCTGAATATATGGGCATCGAACCTGCTCGTTCCGAAGGTATTCAAGGTCAATACTATAGAATGGGGGAGGAGTTTAAGACCCATTCAGACTACTTTGACCCTGATTCATCAATTTTCGATGAATACGCTGGAAAATTAGGGCAACGAACATGGACTTTTATGATTTATCTTAGCGATGTAGAGGAGGGGGGGGAGACGATTTTTACTGAGACAGATATAACCATACATCCCTCCCGCGGGAGGGCAGTAGTTTGGAATAATTTACTACCTAATGGCTCTATTAATACCAACACCCTACACCGGGCCATGCCCATAATTAATGGTGAAAAGTTTATTATAACAAAGTGGTTCCGCACCTATGGGGAGTTATCTAGTTTTTTTACGCCATTTCCTTATAAACAATTGCCGGTGTTTTCGGTGGAGGGTTTTCACAAGGCCCGACTTCCTTACAATTTGTTTAAACAAATAAAAAATTTTTATAAGCTCAATAGAGATAATTCTCAAGCTGAGGTCCTGGATTCTTATTTGTCATCGGAAACAAATCAAACTCCATCCTACATGATTCAACTTAGTGAGGAATTGCGCAATCAAATTTCTGATGTTATAGGTCCGTTATTAGAGCACTGGATCAAAATACCGTTAAAGAAAACTGCAGTTTATGGTATTCGCCAATATCGGCGCGGGGCTGTGCTAAAGACCCATGTTGACCGTATCGATACACACATAGTAAGTGCAATTATTAATGTTGACCAGCAGGTGGATTCTGACTGGGCCCTGCACATACTTGATCACCAGGGTCGCAACCATAGGGTAATAATGCAACCGGGAGACATGTTGTTTTATGAATCAGCGCGCCTCCAACATGGGCGACCCCAGCCATTGCAGGGTGAATCATTTGCAAATATTTTTGTTCACTTTATGCCAGTCCCGAAGGATGGAGTGGATAATAATCTTTAATTGTATATAATTATTAATGATAGAAGATAAAATGAAAACGATTTTTTTAGATATGGATGGGGTGGTGGCAGACTTTGATACGTTTGTCTCCTCCCTCCTCAACCGTCCAATTGGGTGGGGGTCAACTACCGATCTATCTGATGAGGAATGGGAAAAACTTTCTTCTGTCGATCGTCTCTATTACCAGTTACCCCTCATGCCCGATGCCACCAAGTTAGTTGCATATGTTAGATGTCTATCTACACGTTTCCATGTTCAGTTCCTTACCGCCATCCCCCGTCGTTCGACAATGCCGGGGGCAAGGGCAGATAAACAGGCCTGGATAGACAGGTACTTTTCAGGTATGAAGATGGATATTGGACCTTATAGTCAGGATAAACAGAGGTGGTGTGGTCCGGGGGATATTCTTATTGATGATCGCCCCTCCAACATAGAGGAATGGATGAGAGCCGGGGGCATTGCCATCTACCATACCGGGGATGTAGATAAGACTATTAAAACTTTGAATGAGGTTATATGATTATAAAAGAGTTGGCAGAAGAGGCGGGGTTCGTTTATTGGCAAGATGAGTCATGGGGCCCAGGTCCTAACTTTATCGATTGGTCCAATAACTACGATAATGCATTGGCCAAGTTACGGTGTTGGTGGTAGGGGGGTGTGATGAGATTGCCGATAAAACAGAACCTTATAAGGCTAATGATTTAATTATAAATAAATTGGTCTAAAATATGAAGATTGAACCGGCCATAGGTAAAAAAGGCTTTCTCATTTGGTGTGGTGGGGAGAAATACGTCTTTAGAATTTACGATAAAGATGGTACCTTTATTGATTATGATCTAATGCACAGTGATTGTGAAATCATAATAAACGATGATGATGGCTACCTTTACACCGACCCCCAAGGTAACAGCCTGGATCATAGCCCGGAGACTTTAGGATTAAATAAATGAGTTTAGAAACTCCCCCACTTTAAGTACGGGTATAACGGGCTTCATTGAAATCTTTGTAGGACGATTGAATAAGATGAAGTTAAATCTTTAAGAAGAATTAAGTAAGGTTAAGTCCGAACGTAATCGTAAGATGATCAAGGTTCAGTTATCCGATGCCCGTAAACTAAACAAGACGCTTAGAGAGAGGCGTAATGCTGTAGTAAATAGGTGCCCACATGGTGGAGAAAAACTATGAATGTATCTAAAATTACCTCCTACGATTTACAGATGGATCGGGTACAATATGTTCGGAACCAGGAGAAGAGGGATGAGGACTATCAGAAGGTAGTTGAAAGAAGGAATTTTGATAAGATTGTAGCCGAGAGGGTGGCCAGGAACATTCGCCTGGGGTTGGATAGGGGTCAGAATATTGATATAGAGGCTTAATAATTAGAAAGGAAGAATAAATGATAGAAGAATCATATACCCAAAGGATGTGGAATGATTTCCTGAGGCAGGTGAAGGAGTTAAGGGAAAAGGGGCTAACGGTACAAGAAATTGCATTGACCCTCAACTCCTCCCCCCTATTGGTTGAGGAATCATTAAAAAAGTTAAAGGAGAATTAAGATGTTTGGTGCAAATTATACAGGTGCAATTGCTTATAGGTCGGCCGAAGAAATCAATTCGGCCATGGGTAGGGTGTATGGGCATATGGGGTTGGCGGTTTTGGTATCCATGGTGGTCAGTTATTTGGTGGGATCGAGCCCCGAACTCCTGCAGTTCTTCTTTACCGGGTGGTTGAGGTGGTTGGTGATATTGTCACCCCTGGCTGCCATCTTTGGTGTGGTGATGGTACTGGCTAATAACCCAGGAAAGGTAACGGCACAATTATGTCTTCATGGGTTTGCCGCCCTGATGGGACTCAGTTTTGCCATGATATTTGCTGTCTTCGCCATGGGCTCCATCGTAGGTGCCTTCATGGGGGCGGCCATTTTGTTTGGAGTCATGGGTGCATATGGGTACTTTACCAAGAAATCATTAGATGGTATGGGCAGGTTCATGTTGGTTGGATTGATTGCCATCATTATTGCCAGCATTGTTAACATCTTTATTGGATCTTCGGTGATGCAGATGGTGATATCGGCTTTGGCCATCATTATCTTCCTGGGTCTGACGGCCTATGATACGCAGAAAATAAGGGAAGAACTGGGTGTAATAACCAACGATGGGGCCGAGGTGAGGGGGGCATTAACACTCTACATGGACTTCATCAACCTGTTCCTCAACCTCCTCCAACTTTTTGGTGATAGAAAATAAATTTAATGATCAATACACCCATAATGAAGTATGTCAGAAATAACGGGCTTTATTGAAATCTTTGAGGGTCGACTCAACAAGATGAAACTACTCCTGGGGGAGGAGTTGGGTAAGGCCAAGCATGATCGCAATCGTAGAAAAATTAAAGACCAATTGGCCGATGCCCGTAAACTGAACAAGACGGTGAAAGAAATGCGTAGGGCCTCCACCAAGACATGTCCCCATTGTGGGAAAAAACTAGAATGATTTAAAATTCACCACCGCCAAAGACTATGAACGACCGAATTAAAGAACTTGCTAAAGAGGCCTCCACCTACATTGATCCAACCATCAATGGGGGGGTATGTTGGGAGCTAGATCAGGCAAAATTTGCCGGGTTGATTGTGCAGGAATGTTGCTTTAAATTGCTTGATATGAATGAGAAAACAAAAGGCGACCACAATTACTATAAACATGCATCATTAAAAATTAAAGAACATTTTGGAGTTGAAGAATGAACGAAGGTGAGAAGGCAGGTTGGTTCGCAGTTGTGTTTCTACTCTTAGTAGGTGCGGCTGCTTACTTCACGATCTTTATGGTTATTTTTAGTTTTGTTAAAAAATTGATTTGGAGTTGAAGAATGAACCACGAATTCGGGAACTTGTTGTTGAGGCTGGATTAAAAATTCGTCAACGATGATCAATTTAAACTTTAATATCTCCAATCCGTGGAGTAATCGATGGAATATCCTTTGGAATAAAAGCGGATTAATAAGCAAATACAAGGCATGGGAATTTAACGGATACAGCACCGGACATATCATTAATGCGGAGTTCCGAGGGACATTGAAAGGAGACCATGTAGGTGCTTGTTGCATGTTGGGCTTGCTGGGCTATGAAGTTGAACTGCACTTCTACGATACACGGCATTGGGATTATGATAGAAACACTTGGTGTTAAGAAAGATTTCGGAGTGAAGAATGAGTGGTGGACATTTTGAATTAAGAGTATCAAGCAGTAATATTGCCGATGAAGAGTTTAAAAAAAGATTGACCATTCTAAGACAGGCATTTATTATGCTTAAGGATTGATTGGTTAGTGTTGGTGATGATGGCAAGGATTCTTCCATCGAAGACTAACATCTGACTTAAAAATCATAGGGGGAATCAGGAAAATGCTAAATTGATATGAGGTTGAGGGGCGGTAGAGCGAAAATATTGCCATTACCGTCGGTCTCCGTCGGTCTCCGGTATACCCCGGTAAATGCGCCGAAAAGCGCCGAGATTCACTGGCCCTCCATGGGCTTTTTGCCATTTTGCATGCAGACGTCTTACTTTCTAAAAATATCCAATGAAATCAACAGGTTACAATACCCATACGTAACGATCGAGTGTGCGTGTTGACGCTTTGGTCCTTTTGAGCCATAATAACGTATGTTAAATAGAAAAGGAAACGAAATGACTGAATTCGAAACCAAGTGCTACGGTATGTCCGAGCAAGCTATCCGTACCCAGTACATGGACTCCATTACCGCTAAGACAAGTGGTTTGGAGATGGTGGTCATGGGCATCATGTCTGACTGCCAAGAGATGTTGGCCATGAATAACCCCCTGGTAGGCTCAAAGGGTTCTACTGAATATGTTCGTAAGCAAATGAATGTTGCTAAGTTCATCCTCTCTGAAATGATGGATCAAAAGGAAGTAGCATGAAAGAACTGAATCAATATGTCGCTCAGAAGAACAAGTGGAATGCAATCTTCAAGGGTGATCAATACTTTTTGAATTCCGCTGTAGATCGCCAGGCAATTGCTGAATGCCTTGACTCTGACCTCTCACCGGAAAACCTGACTTGTGATGGTGAACTACCGCGGTCACAAGTGATCGCACACAAGCGCATGCTGGATAAGGCTGCCGAGCAATTGCTGGCGCTTGATCCCTCTGTTAAGATGTACGAATTTTATACTGGAGAATAATATGTCTAGAATGTCTTACTTTCTAAAAATATCCAATGAAATCAACAGGTTACAATACCCATACGTAACGATCGGGTATTAGTTGACGCTTTGGTCCTTTTGAGCCATAATAACGTATGTTAAATAGAAAAGGAAACGAAATGAGCTACGATACAATGAGTCAGGCCGAGGCGCTGGGGATCATCCAGGCAGAGGCTAATTCCATGGGTCTTGGGATCTTGGAGACCTTGCAGTTGATGGATCGCAATCTCTTTGAGTTCGGCTCCGTTGAGAGATGTGCATTCAGGGTAGCCATGCGTGGCTTTCAAAAGTTATTTGCTGTGAAGGAGGAAGTATGAAGCATAAACCTGGTAAGACGATAGAGGGTGTGATCGGGCAGGCGCGCCTTGATCACTTCAATGCCTGGCGGCAGGATCGCCTTGATCACTACAAGGGTGTGATCGGGCAGGATCGCCTTGATCACTACAATGCCTGGCTGACGGATCGTTCACGTGAATTTGGTGTGCCGTATGCCGGATTTCCTGGAGATTCCGTAGTACCCCTACAGAATGCTCCGGTATTCTCGGTTAAAAACACCAATAAAATCAACAAGTTAGCTGACCGTAAAGTAACAGTTGATTTAGATCCGGAAGTGAGCCATAATAGATACATCTTAAATAGAAAAGGAAACGAAATGACTAAAGTAACTAACCTCTCCCGTGCTACCGATATGGTTAAAGCCGCTATCGAAAGCCGTACCCCGAAAGCTGAGATCTTGAATCTCCTGGTTTCGGAGTTGTCGGTGACTCGTTCTAACGCCTTTGTGTACTTCACCAAGGCCACTAAGGCTCTGAATGTTTCGATTACCGTGGATAAGGGTGCCGTCAAGGCTCCTAAAGCCGCTAAGGTGAATAAGATCACGGAGACCTCTCCAGAAAAGGCTCGTGCCAAGGTGGCCGAGATTGATGCCGTGATTGCCAATCTTCGTAGGTCTGGTGCTGCTGTATCACCTTTTAGCGCCCTGGGTGCTTAAGCCGAAGGGATCGAATCCCCTAGGTGCCGGTTGAAAAATTACCGGCAACTTACACATACACATTAAGGAACATGTAATGATTGAAATTGCCATCCAAGGCCTGAATCCCCGCCAATGTGCTATTGCCGATATGCTGTGGGCTTTTGAGGATGGGGAAGATGCCATTCGTTTTATCAAGAGCATGCCCACGCTGGCCCTTCGCCTGGAGGCACAAAGCATTAAAGATCTCATGCTCATGGCCGCTGTGGAGCAGGCATATGAGGGGGCTGGGAATACCTCTGATGCCGATCAGGTTATCAGCCAACTGATCAGTAAGAAATAATACCGTACTAAAAGGCATGGTTATTACGTAACGGGTCGCCAGATGGACCGAAAGAGCCTATAATAAGTCATCTTAACGAGGAAATGGTAAAGATGAATACAGAAATCAAGTTTGACGGGGAGAAGTTTGTAGGTTTGGTCAATGGTAAGGTCATTGTGAAATCTAAGTCGAAGTACTACGTCCAGCGTCAGTTGGATGGTCAGAAGACGGCCTTTCGTACCGCCCCTGCCCCCGTTGAATGCGAGTTCGGTATTAACAAGAGGTTTGAGTTCTTGGAACAGATGGTGACGATGATTGCCGATGGTACCATGCCATCGTGTGTGATTACTGGGGAAGGCGGTTTAGGTAAATCTTACACTGTTCTTAAAAGTCTGGAGACTGCCGGTCTCAGTAATATCACCGATCTATCTAACTTTGGAATTGGTGCCAAGGTCAATAAGTCTAAGTCTTATAAGATTGTTAAGGGCTTTAGTACAGCCAAGGGCCTCTATCGTACGTTGTTTGAGAACAATGGTATGACGATTGTCTTTGATGATTGTGATTCGGTTCTTAAAGATGATGTGGCCAGGAACCTCTTGAAGGGCGCCCTCGATTCATTCAGCAAGCGTTATATCAGCTGGAACGCCGATATGCGTGATGATGATCTACCTAGGTCATTTGAATTCACCGGCCGTATTATCTTTGTGAGTAATATGCCGTTGGATAAGATTGACCAGGCCATTCGTACTCGTTCTATGGTGGTGGATCTGGCGATGACCGAAAGCCAGAAGGTCCAGCGTATGGAGGTGATTGCCCAGTCTCCAGAGTTCTTGCCTGAGGTGTCTCGTTATGCCAAGGACTCGGCCCTGACCTTCCTGAAGGCCAACGTCAGTAGCATTCCTAATATGTCCCTCCGTAGTCTCATCCAGGTATCTAAGATTGCCAATAAGGGTGGGGAGTGGAGGGACTTGGCCAAGTACGTTCTGACGCAAGGAGCTTAAGAGATGAAGAGCACGATAGAGGAGGTGGCGGGGTTGTTGTCACTAGGATATACCACCAACGAAATCACCCGTATATACAATATCCCGGTATCTCTGGTTGAAGATATTATTCAGCAGGCCGAACAGTTTAACGATACTGTACTCCAACCCTATACAGATGAAATAGTGAACGACATGGCAAAGTATTATGGAGAAGACTCCCATGTAGTACACCCATACGGAGAACCAGATCCGGCATCCTGGGACTAGTAGTAGAAAAACACAGTACAACTTCAAAATAAAGTATAGTTACCATACACCACACATGTACAGGCCGTTATGTTCATTGTTTAAAAGTTTTCGCGCGCAAAATACCTGCGGAAAAATCTGCGCAAAAAAACACCGAGAAAATCCGCGCGCCAAATTTACACCGAAAACCTTGGAGTTTACCTTATGATGTTACTGGATGTACTCCTAGTTATTCTCATTGTGGTGTTGGTACTGATGGTGGGGATATGGAGATTCTTATTGTTTTGTATCTTCATGGTGTTACTCTATTGGTTTATTGTTCTGGGTGGCTTTTACGTGTTTGGGGTTGTACTCTGATTCGTTCTATATTATAATGGATGATCTTTAATTAATTTTTAAAAGGAAGATGATATGACTGTTGATTTAAAGATGATGTACTCTAATATGGAGGTTAACGTTGACCTATCTAATATAGAAGGCTATGAGGTTAACAATAGTAGTATTCTCAGTAAACTGGAAGAACTTCTAGACCACCTCTCCCACTACACCCACGTATCGGTGGTGATAAAGAGTGGGGGTGAACAGGAAAAAGAAAACGACGATACCCCCAAGTACTCCCTCGACCGCTATTTTAACGATATTAACCCTATTGATACCTTCCCCGGTATTCGTTCTGGTTCTACCATGAATGGTTGAAGGGGTATGGAGCACAATATGAAGGTTAAATTCTTTCCCGTCCTAGAGATGTGTATTGAGAATGGTATTACTTTTGGTCTCAATCGTGCCTTCAAGCATGAGGATAATCCCTCAAGGGAGGTCATGATGGATAATATCAAGAGGGAGATCGAGAACCAGATTTACGAATGGTTTGATGTGGAGGGTGTAGAATGAGGGACCACCTGGGCTTTAACGACCAAATTTCATTTACCATAACCAAGGAAAAAGAAATCATCAGGGATGGGAGGGTGGCTATCTTGTATGCCCCCGATTTTGGGTCCGGGTGGTTTACCTGGCACCGGGTTTTGGAATTACTGAGGGATCCCGAGGTGGTGCACCTGGTGGAGTGCCGTGAAAAGGGTGCCGAAGAAGAAAGGGCATACTTTACCGAAAAGATCATTCGGTATTGTGAAAGCACCTATGGGGGTCATAACTACCATGGTGCCGACGACCTGATGATTGAATGGGTGGAGTTGGGGGATAAGTTTCGTATCACCGAGTACGATGGTGCCGAAACCATCGAGTACCTCACCCAAACGGTGTGGATGGAGGGTTGAGGTAACGTTTCATGAAGTTGATTTTTCCACCCCATCCCCTATAATAGAGGCATGAGTATCAGGAGTTTATATTATGATTAAAAGTACCGATAAATTGGTGGGCCAGCGTGTGTTCATGTCCCTGTCTGCCATCTACACCCATGGGGAAAAGGCAGAGGTGGTGAGGGAGATCATCCATAAAACGATGCCTGAGTTTCGTAGGTTACTTGATCTACCCTTGGATCTAAACTTTCGTGTGGCCCCCATTAAATCAAAAAATACCAATGGTACCTACGACAGTGAGTATCGGTTGGTAAATATTGATTGTCGTCTCCCAAGGGGTAAGGCGCTGGAGGTACTGGCCCATGAGTTGGTGCATGCCGAACAGTACCATACCAAGAAATTGAAGAAGAAATTTGCCAGAGGCAAAGGCTGGATGCATTACTGGAATGGGGAGGTTGGTAAGAAAGGTACCACCTATAAGGCATACCGTAACCAGCCGTGGGAGCAGGAGGCCTGGGGCAGACAGGCCGAATTGGCCGAAAAAGTATGTGTGGTACTTGAAAAATCATATCCTTAGGAGAAAAGAAGATGTGGCGTAAAAGACAAACCGAACAAATGATGTTACTACAGAACCAAGGTGAGATGGAGAACTACCTCGGGCACCTCATCCATGATACCGAATATGTAATCGAAGACGTAAAATCTCTTTTCCTCCATCAGTTTCCTGGCCAGGAACACCTCTTCGATGAGTATGTCAGTAATCATGTTGAATAAGGTACAAGAAGAAATCCTTACCCCCCTACAGGAGGAGTGTGCCGAGGTGATCCAGGCCGTTTCCAAAGTCAGGCGGTTTGGGGAAACTAATAACATCGAACAATTGGAACAAGAAATTGCCGATGTACTCTGTATGATTAACCTGGCCTACCGTCATGGTATTATGGTGAGGAATGAAGAAAGAGTCCAAAACCGTATTACCGTTAAAGAAGAACGATTAAAAAAGTTTTCCTCCATCTTCAAGGTACCCCATGAGACCCCATGATATAAACATTTACAACCATAACTTCATTGGAGGTTGGTTTATTAACGAAGATCTTTGCGACCTTCTTATCAACGACTTCGAAAATCGTAAACCCGTACAAAAAGAATCTCATTCTTCCAGGGGGTACAAGGTAATTGATAATCGGATGATGAGTACCCCCTTGATAGATGCCTACCAGCATGGGGTAAAGGGGGTGTTGAAGCAATATAAGAAACTCTATCCCTTCTGTACCGAAACTATCGAGGCATTTTATCTGTCAGAACCTTATAATATTCAAAAATATGAAAAAGGTAAGCACTACTCGGCCTGGCATTGTGAAAATAACGGTGATCCCCGTTACCGTCATCGTCATCTGGCCTTCATGACCTACCTCAACACGGTAGATGAGGGGGGAGAGACGGAGTTCTTACATCAAAACGTAAAAATTAAGCCAGAAAAGGGGTTGACCCTCATTTGGCCGGCCCATTTTACCCACATCCATCGCGGACTCCCCAGTCATACTACAGAAAAGTATGTAACCACCGGTTGGTTTGACTTTTTCGATACGGAAAACTTCCTTGATAAACAAAAAGATGTGAGTAACAAGGAATTTTGGGATAATTTAGATAATTTAGACCATAATGTTTTCTGAAACAGTTGATTTCCTCGGGCGAATACGTTATAATCAATTATCTTAACTCAGAAAGGTAATGAAAATGGCCCATGAACTAGAAATTTCCATAAACGGTGAGGCTAATATGGCCTACGTCGGTCAGGTACCTTGGCATGGACTTGGTAAACGAGTTCCCTCCGATGTTTCCCCCGAGCAAATGCTTAAAGCTGCCAATCTCGATTGGACGGTAGAAAAGAGACCGTTGTTTTTTGAATCGGACGAGGGTTTGGTGGCTACCAAAGCCCGTGCTCTGGTGCGCTCAACCGATAATAAGGTATTGACCGTAATATCGGAGAATTGGAATCCAGTTCAGAACATAGAGGCATTTGAATTCTTCAACGACTTCGTGGCCGCCGGGGACATGGAGATGCATACCGCAGGTTCCTTGCATGATGGTAAGATGGTTTGGGCTATGGCACAGATCAAAAACTCTTTTGAACTCTTTGGTGGTGATAAGGTTGAGGGCTTCCTCCTCTTCAGTAACCCCCATGAGTTCGGACGCTCTATCGATATTCGCTTCACCCCCATACGTGTGATATGTAATAATACCCTGACGATGGCCCTGGAAGAGAATGCCAAGCATGCCGTCAAGCTCAATCACCGCTCCCAGTTCAATGGTGATCAGGTTAAGATGGTTTTGGGTATCGCCGGTGACCGGTTGTCTCGTTATAAAGAGCAGGCCCAGTTCTTGGGTAAGAAAAAGTATAACAAGGAAACTATTGTTGAATACTTTAACCGTGTATTCCCATCGATGACTAAGGATGAGGTCAAGTTGGCTAAGACCTCCGTACCTATCTCCAGGCATGCCGAAGAGGCAATGGCAATCGTCCATACCCAGCCTGGGGCTAAGTTTGCCGAGGGTTCTTGGTGGCAGGCATTTAATGCTGTTACCTACATGACCGATCATAAGCTTGGTCGTTCACGTGACAGTCGTCTGACATCGGCCTGGTATGGTTTGAATCGTGCTAAGAAAGAAAAAGCATTAGAGATGGCGGTACAATATGCTGAAATGGCATAACTAAAGCCTATATAATATATACGTTGCGGTAGAAATACCGTGGCGTAACAGCCAAGTAACAGTTGTCATAAATCTTTAAAAAGCTTATAATCATTCTATGTTAACGAACAAAGTAAAACCGCAGTATCAGTTTAGAGTAGCCATGCCGCTACCGGACTATTGCTTTGGCTCAAACTTAGATCGCAATACATGGGGAGAGTTTAGCAAACCGAGGGATGTGTAACTAGTACTTACTGTACCAATTACCAGAACCCTCGGAAAGCGAAAGCCCCGGGGGTTTTTTAATGTGTAGGGTTCATCGTAACCTTTGCATATCACGCGAAATTAGAATATAATTAGCGTTGTTCTTTAATAATTTGCATACCATTAATGTATCTGGTTAGCTAACCAGATACCAGTGTCCCGTTCATCTAGAGGCAAGGATAGCAGGTTTTCATCCTGTTCACAGCGGTTCGAATCCGCTACGGGACGCCATATGTGCGTGTGTAGCTGAACGGTTAGGCCGCGGATTGCAAATCCGTTACATGCAGGTTCGACTCCTGTCACGCACTCCAAGATCCCGTTCCTACTTTCGTTAAAGTAGCGTTTGATTAGCGATAGAGATCCGGTGGCAGAAAACCGTTAGCGAGGAGTTGCTCTTCTCAGACTCTGATAGGCAGACTCTCTACTGCACACAGACTTCGAATAAAAGAGATGGACAGAGTAACCGCTCAATTAGGGGCTTGTGTGGAAACAAGTAGCCTATCCTTATTTGGCTTTAAAGTGTTCATGGACGCACGCTGGCTTGTCACGCCAGAAGAGTGGGGATCGTTACCCCCTAAAGCCGCCAGATTTTTATGCCCTTGTATCCTTAGTGGTAGAGGTCCTGTTTTGTAAGCAGGGTGTGGAGGTTCGATTCCTTCCTGGGGCACCAACTCGGGTTAGTTTAATGGCAGAATTCGTGGTTTGGGACCATGGGACGAAAGTTCGATTCTTTCACTCGAGACCACTTCATTCCCTGGTAGCTCAGCGGCAGAGTAGCGGACTGTTAATCCGTTTGTCGGTGGTTCGATCCCACCCCGGGGAGCCAGTTTTGGAGATGATGCTCTAATGGTAGGGCAGCGGACTGTAACTCCGTGGCTTCGGCAAGTAGGTTCGATCCCTACCATCTCCACCAAGTTTTTTATTGCCTTGTTAGCTCAGGGGTAGAGCGTCTCGTTTACACCGAGAGGGTCGGCAGTTCGAAACTGTCACAAGGTACCAGTTTTCTTTGGTGTGACCTTAGTGTCAGCGGTCAGCACCTCGGATTGTGATTCCGATAGGATGGATTCGAATTCCATAGGTCACCCCAAAGAAAATTGCCGAGATAGCTCAGTTGGTAGAGCACTTGTTTGAAGCACAAGGTGGGGGCGGTTCGACCCCGTCTCTCGGTACCAAGTTTATGGAAGCTAATGCAGCGGGGATGGTCCTGCGACTGGCCTTGAAAACCAGGTTCTCAGAAATGGGATGGGGTTCGACTCCTCTGGCTTCCGCCATATAGGAGGTATAAAATGGAAAGTTTAATTTACCGTTTACGTAAGCGTGCTGAAATACGCAGGCAGATAAAAGATAGAAAATCCGTTCAGGAGAATAAGCCTGATCGTATTGCAGACCTGCTAGAGGAGGCTGCAGATAGGATTGAAGAATTGGAGAGTGGGCAGGACGGTAATGCAGCAGATTGCTAATCTGTAGATCGTAGTAATACGGTCACAGGGTTCGATTCCCTGACTCTCCGCCAATTACGGTGATATAGCACATCGGTAGTGCAGCTCCTTCTACGGAGCAGGTCGTTGGCTCGAATCCAACTGTCACCACCATATATGCGTCTGTAATTCAACTGGATAGAAAGTCAGTCTTCGAAACTGAAGGTTGGGAGTTCGAATCTCTCCAGACGCACCACATCTCGTATATGATATATTGCATGTAGGATATATCATATACGATATTTAATATATCTCGGTAGCTCAATTAGGCAGAGCAGTGGCCTCCAAAGCCAAAGGTTGTAAGTTCGATTCTTACTCGGGATGCCAATGCGGGGTTAGTTTAGTGGTAAAACGAGATCCTTCCAAGTTCAAGTCGCGAGTTCGATTCTCGCACCCCGCTCCATTTAAGAAGTGTATACCATGAAAAAATTAAATATAGATGAAATAAAAGCCTTCATAGAATTACAGAGCTCAGAGACAAAGATCTACATCGGGGCTGATTCAGAAAGAATGAAACGTGATGGTAGATGGTATGCAGATTATACTCTAGCGATTGTCGTTCACATCGATGGTTGTCACGGCTGTAAAATTTTTGGTGAGATTCAGACGGAGATTGATTACGATGCTAAGGCTAGTAAACCATCTATGCGTTTGATGAATGAGGTGTATAAAGTTGCGGAACTGTACCATAAAATTGTAGATTCAATTGGTGAAAAAGAAGTACAGATACACCTTGATATTAACCCGGATATTTGTTATAATAGTAGTATAGTAATTCAACAGGCGGTAGGTTTTATCAAGGGTACATGTAACGTTGTACCGATGGTGAAACCAAATGCATTTGCAGCAAGTTATGCTGCTGACAGGTTAAAAGAGGTATTAGCAGCTTAACGGCTTAGCCCAAGTGACGGAATTGGTATACGTGTTGGTCTTAGAAACCAAATTTTGGGAGTTCGAGTCTCTCCTTGGGCACCAATTTAAATGTGGAAATTATGTTATACCTAATCAAATCGTTAACGGATAGCTTCATGAGCTTTTTGAGTGAAGATCCTGTACGACCGAATATTCCACATATTGACCGTGTTGGGGATAATAAAGATATCTTCGTTCTTCGAGATGAAGAGAATAAAGTAAAAGCAATTACTTGTGTAAGTTACCAGGTTAATGTCCCAACAAAAGAATCTGAGTTATTTGAAGATTCTAAGTTACCTGTTACTGCAGTATTCTATACAATATGGAGTTATGAATCAGGCGCCGGTCGTATGTTAATTTTTGATGCTGTTAAACATATCAAAGAAAACAATAATAACATTAAGCGATTTGTAACATTGAGCCCAAGAACAGAAATGGCAAGACAGTTCCATATAAAGAACGGTGCTATTGTTTTTAGAGACAATGAAGAATCTACTAACTATGAATATATAACCAACTAACTTTCTGACTGTAGCTCATCCGGATAGAGCAACAGCCTTCTAAGCTGTGGGTAGGGGGTTCGAGTCCCTCCAGTCAGGCCAAGCACTATGATTAAAATACACGATAATTTTATTACTGATGATGAATGTAGATATTGGATCGAACAGAGCCCAGTATATAATAAACCTAATCCTAAAGGTAATGAAGATTGGATAGAGCGTAATAAAAAAATTACTCCTTTACCTATCGTAGAAAAAGTTAAACAACATCATAAAGAACATGACGGTCTTGATCTCGAAATACTTGAAGCTTCACTTCAACAATGGGCAGACGGTACCGAAGCTGTACCTCATGTACATGATGAAAAGGGTGGTAGACAAGGTACAGGGTACAACAGTATCCTTTATCTAAACAACGATTCCCATGGTGGTGAGTTTATTACACCTAAGCTTAATTGTAGTATCAGCCCTATTCCAGGTCGTCTTATTATATTCGATGGTAGTACAATTGAACACGGTATTAATCCTATCAGAGGCAATACCAGATACACTATAATCTTTTGGTGGAAGAAATAAGATTTGCGGGCGTGGTGAAATTGGTAGACACAAGAGACTTAAAATCTCTCGCTTCGGCTTGCTGGTTCGATTCCGGTCGCCCGCACCAACTATTACAGTTATAGAAATTTCCAATGATAAATAACCCGTCCTAGTGGCAGTTTTTTTATGTTTATATTATAATTATATCATAGGAGTGAATATGAAAGTTGAGTTTAATTCCCTGCATTGGGATAACGTTGATAAAGGTATGCTATCTGCACATCAGCGTGTGATGGAACATTTTGACATACCAATGAATTACCATAATAGAGATGGCTTAAATCATGGTATCTGGATGCAGCAAGTTATCGGTCGTTCTAATAGTGATGTAATAGTCATTATTGAACCCGATTGCATTGTGTTAGATAAAGAGAGGGTGCTTAATTATATTAAGTATGCCTATCATAATGAAACCTTTGTTGGCATTGCACAAGTATCTAACCACATACATCCTAAAAGCCATATTTACGCCGCTCCAGGGTTCTATGTAATGTCAAGTAAGGCTTACAGTAAATTAGGTCGACCTTCTTTTACGGAAGAACGAAACTCTGATACTGCTGAGGCCGTTTGCTATCTTGCTGAAGATAGAGGTATGAGGTACCGTTCATTAATGCCTACATACTTTGAGAAAGAATCTTCTGAGGGCCTCTGGCCTCTGGGTTCGTTAGGTTATTATGGTATAGGTACAGTCTTCGATAACTCCGTTTATCATCTGTACCAGTCTCGTATGGCAGAAAATATAGAGTTGTTTGTTAAGAGGTGTGATGAAGTTATTAACGGTACCTTTACAACTGATGGCTTTTATTCGTCAACTACATTTAAGTATAAAGGTAAGATAGTATCGTGAAAGTTTTATTCCATGCCAACACCCTTAACTACAGAGGTACAACAGTTGCTGTAGCTGACTATGCAAAATATAATCAAGAAATCTTAGGTAATGAATCTATCATTACCTATTGTAAGACTATTGGCCCTGAAAGAGATATGGGTAGTGAACCTTTAGTTATAGAGGCGTTAGAAAAAAAATTTAAGGTGGTAGGTTATAGACAAGGTAAACTAGAAAAAAAGATTGATGAACTTAATATTGATCTTACCTATATGATTGATTCTGGTCAAAAGAAAGTTATACCTACTAATTGTAAGACTGTCATTCATGCTGTATTTCAATACAATGAACCCTATGGTAACAGGTATGCATATGTCTCTAAATGGTTATCTGATGAAATGTCTCAAGGTCAGATACCATACGTACCGCATATTGTTAGTCTACCCCCACCAATCCAATCTTATAGAACTGCTCTAGGGTTGGAGGGTAAAATTGTTATTGGTAGGTTGGGTGGTTATTATACTTTCGATATACAGGGTATAAAAGAATATATTAAGAGGCTGGTAGCTAAGAATGATAAGTTTGTTTTTTTGTTTGCCGGTACTGAACCATTTATTGATCATCCTAATGTAAAGTTTATAAATGAGATTCACAACGTACAAAGAAAAGTTAATTTTATTAATAGTTGCGACTGTATGATTCATGCAAGGGAGAGGGGTGAGTCGTTTGGCCTCTCAATAGCTGAATTCTTATTCTTTAATAAGCCCGTACTTGCATGGAACGGGGGACATGATAAAAATCATCTAGAGATGTTAAAAGATTCAGGTACTCTTTATTCTAATGAAGATGATCTTGACTACATGCTTAATAACCTTAAAGACTTTAATCAAAATTGGTCTAAACGGGTTAGTGAGTTTAAGCCTGAAATAGTAATGAAAAAATTCAATGAGGTATTTTTAAATGACGCAGCTAGTATTTAAAAGAGTAACGACGCCGGCTGAGGCAGAGATTCTTCGCACCATTCGTAATAATTGTCGCGAGTACATGACCCGTAATACCTCTGAAATAGGACCGGAGGAGCAACAGGAATGGTTCAAGACAGCTTTTAAAAAATATGAATTATACATTGCATATGCCATTGAACATGGAGTCTGTATTGTAGATGCCGGTTTTGGAGTTATTCATAAAAACGAAAATGAGTTTCTTTTAACCGGTGGGTTAGTTCCTGAATACAGAGACAGAGGAATGGGTAAAATTGTTTTTAAGTTTCTGGTGGACCAATGTCATAAGTCATTACCCATTCGACTGGAGGTTCTCAAGACCAACACCCGAGCATTTAAGACGTATGAAAGCCTTAATTTTAAAATAATTAAGGAAAATGATAGTCTGTATTTTATGGAGTACTATTATGATTCCGTTATTTAAGGTAGGCATGGGGGACCAGGCTATTAAAAAAGTAGCCGGGGTACTTAATTCTGGCTTTATAGGTCAGGGCCCGGTGGTTGAAAAATTTGAAGACGAATTATGGAAGATTTTAAAGAGTAAAACCAGACCGGTTACAGTTAATTCCTGTACAGCGGCTATTGACCTATCTTTAGATATTATTGGTATTAAACCTGGGGATGAGGTTATTGCTACCCCCCAGACATGTTTTGCCTCCAACGTAGGTGCAATACATAGAGGCGCGCAAATTCGCTGGGCTGATATTGAACCTTTGACCGGGCTCATTGACCCTGTATCGGTTGGTAAATTAGTTAACGAAAAAACTAAAGCAATCCTGGCTGTTAACTGGGCTGGCAAATTTTGTAACTATAAAGATCTTAAAGCATTTGGTGTACCTGTTATTGAGGATGCTGCCCACTCTTGGGATGTATTTTTAGAGGAGGGTGTAGAGCGGGGTGACTATATTTGTTATAGCCTCCAGGCCATAAAGTTTCTTACTAGTGGAGACGGGGGTATACTTATTTGCCCTCCAGATACTGAAAACGAAGCTCGTAAACTTCGCTGGTATGGTCTAGATAGAACTAAAAACGAATCGTTCCGTTGTACACAAGATATTACCAAGGTTGGTTTTAAGTATCATATGAACGATATTAATGCATCTATTGGTTTATCTAATATTGATAAAGCAGAATATTCAGTAACATGTAGCAGAAGGAATTCAAGAGAATATATTACTAAAGTTAATAATCCTTTACTGACCTTACCTGAATGGGATAATACTTGCTCTTATTGGTTATTCAGTATGCATGTCAAACCAGGTCTAAAAGATCACTTTACAAAGTACTTAGAGAGTAATGGTATTGCTGTTAGCCCAGTTCACTTCCGTAATGATATGTACAGTAGTATTTCACAATTTAGAGAAGGCGATCTACCGGGAGTAACGTCATTTACTGATACGCAAGTTTGTATACCTAACGGTTGGTGGTTGACGATATTCAAGCAAAAGTATATAATTAAAACGTTGAACGAATATACAGGTGTATGAAAGTTTTAATTATTGGTGGTAGGGGTTATATTGGCTCTTACCTTTTTACCCATCTTACTAACCAGGGTGTTGATGTACAAATATTCGGTGACAGACAGCTGGATTATAATTTACTGGGTAGAATATTTTTAAGTAGCTTTACGCATATTATATTGCTCGCCGGTCATTCAAGCGTTCTTCGATGTGCAGGCCCCTTAGATTCAGCCTGGAAAAATAATGTCCGTAATTTTAAGAACTTAATAGATAAGACCGATAATAGACAAACCATTATTTACGCAAGTAGCGCATCGGTGTACGGGGATAGAGATACTAAGCCTCTTTACACGGAAGAAGACTTAAGTGTTGAGTATGTTAATAATTATGATCTTACCAAGGTCAGTCTAGACCTGTTAGCTTTAAAGTATATGAATGAAGGTAGGCTAATAGTTGGTTTAAGATTTGGTACAGTAAACGGAGGATCGTCCGTCGTTCGTCGAGACCTTATGATTAACTCAATGGTTTATTCTGCAATAAATCAAGGTATTATTACAATTACCAATAAGCATATCAAGCGACCAATTTTATCAATTCGGGATTTATCAAGAGCAGTTGAAACTATTATTAAAGAAAATATTAAATCAGATATATTTAATTTAGCTTCTTTTAATTCTACAGTTGATAGTATTTCAAGAATAGTAAGCGAAAATACAAATGTTGAAATTATTAATAAAGGTAATCCACCAGGTGCATATAACTTTGCAATTGATAACACCAAGTTTAAAGTGATTGGTAAATTTACATATGAAGATAATATTCATTCAGTAGTAGAGAATGTAATTGAATGTTATAAAAATAAGAATCCTGAAATAGTAATAAGAAACGAATACTTTCAATATGATTAATTATATTATTATTATCTATAAAAATTATGATCTACTTGACTTACAGGTTGAAAATTTTAAGCGTTTATTTCCTAATAAGGACTATAGACTCATTGTTGTAGATAATACACCTGATAGTGAAAAGCGTATTACGGAAGCATGTAAGGATTCAATTATTGATAGCTTTGTTCTTTGTGAAAGTACTCCTACCTTTGATGGACTATCTCATGGTAAAGCTATCAATGAGGGTCTTAAATACGTAAACTCAGATATTGTTGGTATTATTGATTCTGATTATTTTATTCTTAATAAAAATATTCACGAATATGTTTATAAAAAGTTCGAGCAAGGTTTTAAAGCAATCGGTACAGAATATAACGATGGTAAAGATACAAAGAACTGGGTATTGAAAAAACCTGAAGCATTTGAAAATATACCTGTTTGTTTTGGTGCATACTATAATACAGAGTTAGCTAGATCTCATTCTTGGGTTATTACTGAAAAAGAATTAGAGGAGGGTCGATCTTCAGGTTATGTAGAAGTTGGATTTAAAATTCGTAAGCATATATTTGAGAATAATATTCTTTCGGAAAACTGGAAGACCGATGCTACTAATTATGGTAACTGTTATTTTAAAAACAGTGATGGTGAAATGATGGGTGTTCATTATGTGGCTGGTTCTCATAGACGGTGGAAAGAAGCATTATTGACAGAAATTAGAGACATTATTTCTCTTGATTACGATAGCTGTAAAAAATTAGACAGATGTTTATGCTGTGGGGGAACTAACTTAGAAGATATTTTAAATCTTAGTAACCAGCCATTAGCTAACAGCTATCTTAATTCTGCAGAAGAAAAAGAGCTCAGCTACCCACTGGGTATTAATTATTGTATGGACTGTACTCACATACAGTTAACGCATGTAGTTGATCCTGATAAATTATTTAAGCATTATCTTTACGTAAGCGGTACTACTAAGACTCTCAGAGACTATTTTGACTGGTTTGTTGACTTTACCAGTAAGTATACGGGAGGTAAAAAGGTATTAGATATTGCATGTAACGATGGTACTCAATTAGACTTTTATAAAGCAAAAGGATTTATAACTTATGGTATTGATCCTGCAGAAAATCTTTATCCTGTAAGCTCTAAAAATCATTCTATAGTATGCGATTACTTTACATCTGCAAATCAATTTGATACTAAGTTTGATATCATTACAGCGCAAAATGTATTTGCGCATAATTCTTATCCTAAGGAATTCTTAGAGTATTGTAAAGATGCATTAAATGAAGATGGCTGTATATTCATTCAGACCTCTCAGGCTGATATGGTATCTAATAATCAGTTTGATACTATCTACCATGAGCATATTTCGTTTTTCAGTGTTAAGTCATTTTGTGCTTTGGCAAAGCGCGCTGGTCTAAACGTCATTGACGTAACACGTACTCATATTCATGGTACCAGTTTTGTATTTGTATTATCTAAAGACTTACCGGATCAATCTGAAAAATTTATAGAGCTTGAAACTGAGCTTAAATATAGAACAATGCTTAAGTATGCTGCAAATTGCAAACGTATTGCTACCGAAACCAGATTGATGGTTGAAGCTTTACAAAAGCAAAATATTAAAGTTATAGGCTACGGGGCTGCAGCCAAGGGTAATACGTTTCTTAATTTTTCTAAGTTTAAATTAGATTATATTGTAGATGATAATCCTTTGAAACATAATATGTTCAGCCCAGGATTTAAAATACCAATTGTACATCCCGATACTCTATTCAGCGAAGAAGGGGAGATTTGTGTAGTACCTTTAGCATGGAATTTCTTCGATGAAATTAAATCTAAAGTTCTTTCACGCAAATTAGATAAAATTAACTTCTTAAAATACTTTCCTGAAGTGGTATGTACAAAACAATAATATCTCATTTTTATAATGAAGAGTATTTACTTCCTTGGTGGCTGGAGCACCACAAGAAATACTTTAATCATGGTATAATGATTAACTATGCATCTACAGATAATTCTGCCAGTATAATCAGACAAAAATGTCCAGACTGGACAGTTATAAATTCTAGAAATCAATTCTTTGATGCAAAACTTATAGATGAAGAGGTTATGGATATTGAAAGTACAGTGGTAGGTTGGAAAACTTGTCTAAATATTACAGAGTTTTTAGTTGGTGATTATTCCTTACTGAACAATACCCCTGACCAGGAGGTTACTGTACCATGTTTTATAATGGTAGATGCATATCCCGAAGTATTACCTACTTACGATAAACTTCTTATCGAACAAAAACATCATGGTATTCACTATCAGGGTAGAGACCCTTTAGCCAGACGTCCAAGATTAATTCATAATAAGAAGAAAGTTGAATACCCCCTTGGCAGACACTATTCTGAATACAACACCGAAAAGCTAAAAGTTTTATGGTATGGGTGGTCGCCATTTAATAAAAAAACTCTAGATCGTAAATTACAAATACAAAATCGAATTCCAGAATCAGATAAAGCAAAAGGCTTTGGTTCGCAGCACATTGCTGATGAAAATAAATTAAAAACTATCTTTAGAGAAAATTACTTTCCTTTAGCGAGTGATCTTATATCAGAATTTAAATAAAATAAATTATTAAAGGTGATCATGAACATAGCATTAATATTTGCAGGTATATCTTTCGGTCATAAATCTAATAGAGATTTTTACCACTGTTTTCCTAATATTGATCGTAATTTAATTCAACCTTTACAACATAATCATTCAGTCCATAATTACGTTGCAACGTATGATAACGATAGACTGGATGAAGTTACAAAACTTCTTCTTCCTAAAAAACTAGTTAGTTTTCCATTTGAGGGTAGCAAGCAAAATCCTACCCGCACGGCTGCTGTAGCGCTTGTAGAGGAGGAAGATTATATTGACTTTTACATTATGTCAAGATTTGATGTTCATTATAATAAACATCTAGATAATTTTAATATTGACTGGAATAAATTTAACTTTGTATCTCGTGAAGGTAATGGTTACTGGGAAAGTCAGCAATTTGTAGGGGATACATTTTATGCCTGGCCAAAAAGACTTCACAGTCATGTGGTAAAAGGATTTGCTTTGCTTGCTAGATTTGATCCTAATCATATGCATAATTTTTATTCTATTCTAGCTCCAATCATGGGGCAGGAGAATATTCACTTTATGAGTGAAGAACCTCAATTAAGCGGTCACTTGTTAACCAGTATTTGTACTAGAGATTATACCGATCGCTTACGTAACAAAATTCCAATAAACGAAGAAATACTTTCTCGTTTTTCATAATAAGGATTTAAATGATTAATATAGTTATTCCGATGGCCGGGAGAGGTCAAAGATTTATTGAGAGTGGTTATGATAAACCTAAACCAATGATAGACGTTGTTGGGGTGCCAATGATTAAACGTGTCATTGATTCTCTTACATCAAGACACAGTCAATGTAACTTTATTTTTATTGCATTAAAAGAACATTTAGATAACGGGCTTCAAGAATTTTTAGAACAGCAGGGTACTATCATACCTCTTGATATTGTAACTGAGGGCGCTGCCTGTACTACTTTAATGGCACTACCTTATATCAATAATAAAAAGCCGTTAGTTATTGCAAACTGTGATCAATATTTAGAATGGGATTTTGATGATTACTTAGAGCATTCTAAAGATCGCGATGGTTCTTTGGTAGTATTTAATTCTACTAATCCTCATCACAGTTATGCAAAAGTTAAGAAAGGTCAAGTTGTAGAAGTAGCAGAAAAGAAAGTTATTTCCGATAAAGCGTGTGCAGGCATTTACTACTTTCGTCATGGTAGTGAGTACATTGAAAGTGTAATTATGATGATTGCTAAAAATATTAGAACTAATAATGAATTTTATATCGCCCCAGCTTATAACGAGTTAATTACTGGAGCAGGTAATGTATCCATATATGAAGTAGATGTTAATAAAAAGCATATGCTTGGAACGCCATATGAGTTAGAAATATTTTTAGATAAAGTTGAGAATGGTGATGTGATACTATGAGAATTTTGATCTTTGGTAGGAGTGATATTGGTGAGGGTATTAGGCAACTCTATCCCGACACCACCAACGTATCTAAAGAGGAATGTGATGTTAGAGATTATAATGCTATATGCATAGCATTAGAAAAGTATAAACCCGATGTGATTGTTAACTGTGCTGGTATCTCTCATGTACAGATTGTTAAAGACTCAAGTATTAATTATTGGCGAGAAGAAATTAACGTTAATTTAATTGGTAGCTACCTAATTGCTCGAGCATCAATAGAGTGGAATGTTAGGGTTATGATTTTTATTGCCTCTGTTGCTGGTATGTATGGTAAGCCCGAGCACAGTGGCTACTCTGCCTCTAAGTCCGGGGTGATATCTTTAGTACAATCCCTGGGTCTGGAAGGTTACAAAGCATACTCCGTTAGCCCTGGGCGGGTGGATACAAAAATGCGAGAGCATGATTACCCTGGGGAGGATAAAAGAACCAGACTATCCACTCTTCAAGTGGCCGAGGTAGTAAGAGGGTGTATTGACGGTAAGTACGAACCAGGGGATAATATAATAATACGTAAAAGAGGCTTTATCAAACTTAATCGTATTGATAGAGGACAGCCTTGGAAAAAATATCTTAATGTACAGCCACTAGGTGCACCTAAGTTAATCTAATGAAAATTATTTGTCATCGGGGTAATACATCTGGACCAGATCCTAAAAATGAAAACAGGCCTGAGGTAATTGACTATTGTTTTCAAAAGTGGTATGATATAGAGATTGATCTTTGGGCTTATAAAAATGACTTATATCTCGGCCATGATGAACCCTCCTACCCTATTCAAATGGATTATCTGTTGCCAATGAAAACCAGACTATGGATACATTGCAAAAACTTACAAGCAAGTTCAAAATTATTTAAACATAGAGATTTTAATTATTTCTTACATGATAGGGATGACTACACATTAACGTCTCAGGGATTTGTCTGGACTTACCCTAAACCTCAGGATTTACTTTTAGATAATCAAATTTTACTTGACTTTAAACCTAATGTAGATTTTAAAAAATATAAGCTTTTAGGTATTCATGGGCTGTGTGTTGATTATGTCTAAAATTTCTATTTGTTGTCCAGTATATACGATGAAAAATAAGACAGCAGAAAAATTCCTTATAGAATATTTTTCTCATTTAATGTATCAAACTTTTAAAGATTTTGATATAGTAATTTCTGATCAGAGTGAGGGGGATAATCTTAAACAAATTTGTGATGTTTTTTCTTTAGTTTTAGATATTAAGTACTTTAAATTTATTAACGGAAAAAAGAATGCTGCAAGTAATGTCAATAATGCTATAAAACATGCTAGCGGTAAAATAATTAAATTACTTTATATGGATGATTTTTTTATAGATCAAGATGCTTTACAAAAAATTAATAATGCTTTTAATAATAATCCAAATAATAAGTGGTTTATTTCAGGCTTTACTCACAGCAACGAAGATAGAACTCAGTACTTTAATACCAAACATCCATGGTATGGAAACAAATATGTAAATGGTGATAATACGACCGGTAATCCATCCAATTACGCTGTACGTAGGGAGTGTGCTTTAGAAATGGATGAAAATCTTGCATGGATTGTTGATGGAGAGTATTTTTATCGATCATATTATCATTATGGAGACCCTATCATGATAAACGACATTTTGGTCTGTTTTAGAGACCATGGTGACTCATCGTTTAAAAAAGATATTTTTCGCGAATTAGATGCAAAGGAGCGACAATACTGTATAAACAAATTTAGTGGAGTAGTAGAACATAAGCTTATATAATGTAAGATAACTTTGAGAGGTTTATAATGAAATTTTGTGGTGATACTCTTTCTCTTCTTAAGAACTTTGCCTCTATTAATACCAATATCGTCTTTAAACCCGGAGACAATATTGCAACGATATCTAATGCGAAGAATATTTTTGCTAAAGCAACCATTAAAGAATTTTTTCCTAATGAGTTTGCAATCTACGATCTTAACTCCCTCCTGGCAATGCTTACGCTGATGGAAAATCAAGATGTAGAATTTGGTGATAAGAGTTTAATTGTAACTAGTGATAAAGGTAAGTTTGAATACTTTTATTCGAACGCTGATATAGTAACCGCAGCCCCCTCTGGGGAGATTGAGCATATTGATGTTTACAAGTTTAAGTTAAAGGCTGAAGATGTTCAGATGATTATGAAGGCAGCCGCTATTACCGGTGCTCCTACTATCTCGGTAACTAATAAGAATCAGAATGTAATGTTATCGGTTTGTGATCGAAAGAACGATACAGCGTCTAATTTTAAAAAGCCTCTGGGGACGGCGTTTGATAATTTTGATGTTTTTATTGCAGTTGAAAATCTTAAAGTTATTCCTGATGCATATGAAGTATCGGTAGCAAAGACTCCTAATGGTAAGGCTAAGTTCCTGCACTTCAGACATGAAAGTAAACCATTACAATATTGGATTGCATGTGAGCCCGGTTCTGTTGTTTAATAATTTAAGGTTATATTATGAGCGAGCAATATATTTGGGTGGAGAAGTATCGACCTAAGACTATTGATGAGTGTATTTTGCCGAAGGATCAGAAGGGCTACTTTAAAAATTTAGTTGCTAATGGTGAAATACAGAATATGCTTTTATGTGGTACTGCAGGTACTGGTAAGACTACAGTTGCAAGAGCATTGTGTGAAGAATTAAATTCTGACTATATTATTATTAATGGTTCGGAAGAATCTGGTATTGATGTACTACGTACTAAGATTAAATCTTTTGCATCCACAGTATCGTTTACCGGTAGCACAAAGGTTGTTATTCTTGACGAAGCTGATTATTTAAATCCTAATTCTACTCAACCAGCTTTGCGTGGATTTATCGAAGAATTTGCAAATAATTGTCGCTTTATATTTACTTGCAACTTTAAGAATCGTATTATCCAACCCCTCCACTCTAGGTGTGCAGTAATAGAGTTCAAGATACCTAATAAAGAGAAGCCAACTATAGCAGGTGCGTTCTTTAGACGGGTTACAGATATACTGTCTTTTGAAAATATACAAACCGACAGCAAGGTGGTAGCTAAGGTAGTTGAAAAACACTTCCCAGACTTCCGTAGAACTCTAAATGAGCTGCAACGATATGCACAATCAGGTTCTATTGATGAAGGTATTTTAACTAATCTTTCAGATGTAAATATGAATGATTTAGTTAAGTCTTTAAAAGATAAAGACTGGAAGAAGATGAGATCCTGGGTAGTTTTTAATATGGATAGTGACCCTATTTCTTTATTTCGTAGGATATATGATACTCTAATACCTCTTACCAACCAAGTACCTCAATTAGTTCTTACCTTGGCAGACTATCAATATAAATCCGCTTTTGTATCTGATCAGGAAATAAATCTTGTAGCATGCTTGACTGAGATTATGGCATCTGTAGAACTAAAATGAATAAATTATTAAGACCAACGTTGGAGTGGATACAAGATGATTACAGCACTGATAGATTTCGTTTTTGTCTTGAGGTCATTGCTTGGGCTATTTCTATTGGCTGTTCTATCACTATGGCACTCACCGTTCCAACACCTCCTCTCCTCATACTTTACCCAATCTGGATTACTGGTTGTGCAATATATGCTTGGTGTGCTTATACTAGGAATTCCTTTGGTATGCTCGCTAATTATATTCTTCTTACAACCATCGACACTTTCGGATTAATGAGAATGTTATGGACATAAATGATGTCTTCGGGCAACCAGAGGTAGTACAAAAAGAGGAGACTTACAAAGCACCTGCTATATCACCTTTTGACTTTATAAACGCTATTAACTTCAATAAGAAAGATATTATTGTTGACGATTGGTCGGAAAAGCAGTATATACCGTACATTGTCAATCGTGGTCTTTCATTCGGACCAGATACGGTAATTCCAGCTAATGAGATGAACTCAAGACCCCATCTTGACAAGAAGTTACAGTTTCAGTTTCTCATATATACAATTAGACCCAGAAAACGTTACAATAAATGGGTTAAAGCCGATAAAGTTGAAGCGATAGAGTTGATTAAAACCTATTATGGATATAGCACAGAAAAGGCACGACAAGCACTATCAATTCTCACCTCGGAACAATTAAATCATCTAAAACAAAAATTAGAAAAAGGTGGATTATAATGACCAACGTGCATTTTAAAATTGACTTTGCGGGGTACGAACCCCTTGAGGTTACTTTAGTTAAACCAGACGACTTTTTAAAAGTTAGAGAGACTTTAACCCGTATAGGTGTAGCTTCCCGTAAAGATCAAATCCTCTATCAATCTTGTCATATTCTCCATAAACAAGGCAGATACTTTATTGTACACTTTAAAGAATTATTTGCATTGGATGGTAAGCAAACAGACATTACAGATAATGATTTAGAACGTAGAAATACAATAGCCAAGCTTCTATCAGATTGGGGTCTTATTAAAATAATTAATCCTGATATTTTAAATAACCAGGCTCCTCTATCTCAAATTAAAATTATTGCTTATAAAGATAAGGATGAATGGGATTTGCAAGCTAAATATAATATTGGTAAAAAAAGAGTTGATTATCTAGATTATTAGCTTATAATAAACCCTTACCCTAGGGCTGTTTAGCGCTACAGTAAAAAATGCTCGTAGTCACCCCGTAAGGGTGACGTGTAATTACACTGATAACACGTTAGTTTATCCCTGTATAAAGTAAGCAGGATAATGATATGCCTTCGGGGTATCAATTTTTTAAAAACTCGCTTAATAGGAGAAACTATATGTTTTACGCAAACATGGCTATCGATTCAATTCAAGACGCCAAAATTACCTTCCTCAAACAAACTGTGCAGGAAGAATCCCTTAAAAAACCTTTAATTGATTTTGTTGAGGCACAACGTGTTTTCACAAAGCAAATTGCTAAGTCTGTCGGTGATGTAATAACACTGACAACACAAACACTTGCAAATGCAATTTCAGGTACTATAAAAAAGGGAGGTTAATATGACACTTGGAAGCATTGCTTTTGGTCCTGCATACAAGGACATGGATAAATTTTTTGTTGGTTTTGATGACCAGTTCTCGCGTATAGCTAAAATACACGATGACATGACAAAAAATATTCCTAACTACCCCCCATACAACATTAAAAAAACAGGTGACAATACTTACGTTGTTGAAGTAGCTGTTGCTGGTTTTTCAAAACAAGATATTGAGATCGAACTCAATGACGGTAAGATGTTAATTAAGGGTAATGTTCAGTCAAGTGAAGCAGAAGATGACTTCTTGTTCAAAGGTATTGCAAATCGTGCATTCACCCGCTCTTTTGCTCTCGATGATCAAATTGAAGTACAGACTGCTGAGATGTTCAATGGTATGCTTAAGGTATTTTTAGAGCGTATTATTCCTGAGCATAAAAAGCCAAGGAAGATCGAAGTTAAAGATACTTCTGAAAATAAACCTAAAAAACTTAAACCGCAACTACTTACAGAAGATCCACAAGATCATAACCTGTAATGCAAGCCCCCACGGGGGCTTTTTAAATTATTAAGACGACATAGAGGGTCATGATTTTAATATCACTAATACCTATCACAAGAAAGAACTGGGTTATTAAAGCCAGCGTTTTTGATGATCAGATATTAGTGTTTTTGCACAACCCGTTAACACTTGCATATTTTTTTAAAATATTTTATAATGAAGAATGTGCTTATAAACTTATAGAAAAGATTGTTGCAACATGATTAAAATTGTAAAGTTGATTACTGGTATTAAAAATGAAAAAATTTCAAGTAAAACCGATCAAATTAATCAATCCTTTAAATCAGGAGAGGTGGTTATGTCTAAATTACCAAGAGACACGCTCAATTGATGGTATAGAATATATTTTGGTATGTAAACCAGAAACAGTGCAGCGTAAACACCTTATGCGTAAAGATGCCCTGGTACGTAGTGCTTGATGTCATAATGGCGGTATTTGGAGAGATTTTAAGCTAACACTGGAAATAGAGCACAAGAACGGTATTAATGATGATCACAGAAAAGAAAATCTTGAATGGTTATGTCCAAACTGTCATTCTCAAACAAGTACATATAGGAACAAAACTAATCGTGTTAGTAGCTTAGAGGCCAAAAGCAGCGGCCTCATAAGCCGTTGATCGTCAGTTCGAATCTGACCTAACACACCATTTGGAGTAAGTATGGAAAATAAAAATTATGTGTTGAATGTTGTAGCTGCTGAGGATGGGTCTGGAGACCAGCTGCTTCAATTTTCAGAAGAATTCTTAACCGATAATGATTGGCGTGTTGATGACGTTATAAGTTTTAACATGCAAGAAGATAAATCAATAGTTTTAAAAAATAAAACCAGGGAAGAAAGAAATGAAGGTATATCTAAACAAATATCGATACCACTGGATTAGCCCCTACAAGATTCTTGAGAAGGTCTTCTTTTGGCGTGAGATTGATTATGATGAACCGCTTATTGATAAGCTGAGTAACGTACTTGAACCTTTTTGCCAAGGCATTTTAAAGGTACTAGATTTTATTCACCCTAAGATCAATTATGTAAAGATCGATAAGTGGGATACATGGAGTATGGATAGTTCGCTATCTATTATTATTCTGCCTATGCTTAAACAGCTTCAAGCTACTAAGCACGGAGCACCATCCGTTGATGATAAAGATGTGCCAGAGGGCTTGGGTCTTCGTTCTACAGAAGCACTACCAAAAGAGGATGAGTGGGATATAGATGAAAACTGGCATAAGCGTTGGGACTGGGTTTTAGCTGAGATGATTTGGACTTTTGAGCAGCTAACTATTGATTCAGATGCACAATTTCATACCGGTGAATTTGATAGAGTAAGTACACCATGTGCCTGGGATGAAAACGGTAAGCCTACTATGTACAGTTGGGATAAGGGTCCTAACGATACGAGTAAATTTGATTCTGAGGGCTATAAAAAGCACAATGATCGTATTAGTAAAGGCTTAATTTTGTTTGGTAAGTATTATCGCGGGTTATGGGATTAGCATGAAAAGTGTCTTGGTTATTACACCTACCACAGGTGCACCGGAGTTATTAGATGCTGCAAAATCTGTTCTTTGCCAAACCTATAAAAATGTAAATTATTTAATTGTTGTTGATGGAGCTGAATTTTCTCGTCAGACTGATCTGACGTTGAAAGATAATATTATTATTAACGGGGGCAAGGTCAGTCGTGTTGACCTACCTTATAATACAGGTGGTAATGGTTTTTATGGCCATAGGGTTATGGCTGCATTTAGTCACCTTGTTAATCACGACTATATTTTATTCCTTGACCAGGATAACTGGTTTGATAAAGAACATGTTGAAACATTAGTAAATGAGATAAATCTTTTTAATCTGGACTGGGCATACTCTCTTAGAAAAATTTATGATAAAGATAAAAACTATATATGTGATGATAACTGTGAGTCACTTGGTCGTTGGCCAGTTTGGTCTAATAAAGAAAGTTTTTTAGTTGATTCAAGTTCATATTGTTTTAAGACAACATTTATTCGCAAAGTTGGTTATAATTGGGACTGGGGATGGGGTGCAGATAGGAGGTTTTATTCCATAGTGAAAGATAATCTTAAGCATCAAAATTATACAAGCACCGGTAAACATACATTATGTTATCGATTGGGTGGTAACGAGGGATCAGTTTCAGGGGATTTTTTTGTCGAAGGTAATAAAAAAATTAACGAAGCATACAAAGGTAAGTTGCCCTGGGTTGGGGGCAGATAAAAAATTATCGCGGGGTAGCTCAGTAGTAGAACGCTGGACTCATAATCCAGAGGTCGGTGGTGCGATTCCACCCCCCGCAACCATAATTCCATTGCCTGGTAATATAGTTCTAGGTTATAATTGATATATGTTATTTTATACTGATGTTCTTAAGCGTGGTAATTATATTTACTTTCGAGGCTACAAAGATGGCAAGCGCGTAAGTGAAAAGATATCGTTTCAACCGACCTTTTTTGTTCGTACCGGGGATAAAAGCTCCCCCTATAAATCTCTTTTGGGTGAGCCTCTAGAGAAGAAAGTTTTTGGCTCTATAAATGAATCTAAAGCCTTTCTTGATAGATATAAAGAGGTGTCTAATTTTCCTATTTACGGAAATATTAATTTAGCCTACCAATTCATAACTAAAGTATTTCCTGGTACCATTCAGTTCGATATGTCGTTGATGACTATATTAACTATTGATATTGAGACATCTACTGAATATGGATTCCCCGATCCAAGACAGGCCCAGGAAGATGTTCTACTAATTACTATTCAGAACTATAATACTAAAGAAATTACCTCTTTTGGTTGTAAGCCATACCTACCTAAGAAGGATAACGTTACCTATATTAAGTGTAATGATGAGATGGATTTGCTTCGTCGATTTATTAAATTTATTAAGAGCGATTATCCTGATATTATTACTGGGTGGAATGTTCAACTATTTGATATAGCCTATCTATCGTCACGCATACAGCGGGTATTAGGAGATAGAGCTCTTCAAGAATGCTCTCCCTATCAAGTTATAACCTCAAGGGAGGTACCGTTTGCAAGAGGTAGAACGCAACTGGCATTCTCGTGGACCGGTACTGCAATTATTGATTATATGGACTTGTATAAAAAGTTTTCTTTTAAAGTTCAAGAGTCTTATAAACTTGATAATATTGCCAAGGAAGAACTTAACGATGAGAAAATAAAGCACAACTATGGGTCGTTTAAAGAGTTCTATACTAAGGACTGGGAACTGTTTGTCGACTATAATATTCATGATGTAGTATTGGTTGATAGTTTAGAGGATAAGATGAAGCTTATTGTACTTATATGTACTATGGCTTATGATGCTAAATGCAATTTCTTAGATATACATTCATCGGTAAGAACCTGGGATTGTATTTTATATAATCACCTACACAAGCAAAATATTATAGTTCATAATCCTCCCCCTGTAGATGAGTCTGCCGATAGGCAAATTATGGGTGCATATGTTAAAGAGCCTGCTCCCGGGCGCTACGATTGGGTTATATCCTTTGACGCCACCTCCCTCTACCCTTCTATTATTATGTCATGGAATATGTCTCCGGAAACGTTGGTGGAGGGGGAAAAGTTTTTATCAGATGATGAGAAATCTATTCAGCGCCTTATTAATCGAGATGTAAAAACTGAACCGTTGGTTGTAAATGACTATGCTATGACTGCTAATGGTCAATGTTTTAGAAAAGATAAAAAAGGGGTGTTACCGGAGTTAATTGAATTTTATTTCGAATTACGCCAGACTGCTAAAAGAGCTATGCTGGATGCTCAGAGTAAGTACGAAGAGACCAAAGATCCTAATTACCTTAATGATATTGCTACTTTAAATTCTAAGCAAATGGCTGCTAAGATCTTAATGAACTCTCTATATGGTGCATTAGGCAACGTTCACTTTAGGTGGTATGATATACGTATTGCCGAAGGTATAACTATGACCGGTCAATTAATTATTAGATCGGTAGGTAATAAGTTAAATGAATTTTTAAATAAAGAGGTAGGCACTAAAGATCAAAGCTACTCCTTTTATTCTGATACTGATTCTACCTATATTACCCTTGGTGCTTTGGTAGATAAAAATCTTAAAAACAAGTCTAAGATCGAGGTTGTTGAGGTACTCGATAAGTATTGTAATACCCAGATAGAGCCTGCTATTAATGAGGTATGCAAATCTTTTTCTGAATATTTAAATACCTACCAAAGTAAAATTAAATTTAAAAGAGAGATTATTGCCGATAGGGGTATCTGGATTGCCAAGAAACGATATGCAGTTAATGTTTTTAATTCTGAGGGAGTAACCTATAACCCTCCTAAGTTAAAAGTGTTGGGTATGGAGATTGTTAGATCCTCTACCCCCGCCCCTGTACGTAAGGCACTGAAAGAGGCGGTAGTGATCGCATTAGCCAAGGACGAGCAATCGATTAAGGATTATGTAGCAGAGTTAGAGTCTAGGTGGCATAGGCTGCACCCAGAGGAGATTGCGTTTCCCAGGGGTATTAATGGCTTAAAGGAATATAGTGATTCAAATTCTATATTTCGTAAGGGTACCCCTATACATGTAAGGGGGGCGTTGATATATAATCATTTAATTAAGCAGGCAGAGTTAGAAAAGAAATATCAATACGTTCAGGAGGGAGATAAAATTAAGTTTCTATATCTTCGTGAACCTAACCCTTTAGGTACCCATGTTATTACTTTTCCTGAATCCTTGCCCCCTGAATTTAGAATACATGACTATGTAGATTATGATAAGATGTTTGAAAAGTCATTCCTCGACCCCCTTAACTCACTCTTAAGCTGTATTGGGTGGCGTTTAAAAGAAGAAGCAACCTTAGAAGGATTATTCGAATGAAAAATTTATTAGTTTTATTACTTACTGCATTACTTACCCTACCAGTTCTTTCTCAAAAGTTACCTAAGAACTCGGCTACCTACGATGCTCAAATCTTGCGTGTGAGTGATGGGGATACTATAGTAATAGCTGCCCCGTTTCTGCCTGCACCCTTAAAACCGGAACTTGCAGTTCGTATATTTGGGGTTGACACTCCTGAAAAAGGACATAGAGCCCAGTGCCCACAAGAAGACCAACGAGCCCAGTTGGCATCAAAATGGACTACTCAGTTTATAGCCCAGGGTGGTAAAATACAAGTTACCCTTTATGCATGGGATAAGTTCGGGGGCAGGGTGCTGGGTGATATTATCGTAAATGGTCAGAGTGTACGAAACGGTCTAATTGCTAATGGATTAGCACGAGAATACTATGGTGATGCTAAGCAGAGTTGGTGCCCGTAATCATTGACCTTAAGTTAAAACTATATTATAATAAAGATAAAGGAAATATACTATGTCGATACTTGATAAGATAAAAAAGAACTCTACTATTAAAGATACTGCTATTTTAGCTGACTCAAAGTTCTTTCAAAAGAAAGATATGATACCAACTACCATACCAGCTATTAATATTGCCCTTTCGGGTAAGCTGGATGGGGGTCTAACACCTGGTCTAACTATGTGGGCGGGTCCGTCAAAGCACTTTAAGACTGCTTTTTCTTTATTAATGGCTAAATCCTATCTTGATAAGTATCCTGAGGCGGCTTTACTATTTTATGACTCTGAATTTGGTACTCCTCAGACCTACTTCGATTCATTTGGTATTGATTCTAAAAGAGTTATTCATACCCCTCTAACTAATATCGAACAATTAAAGTTTGATATTATGACCCAGCTTGAAGGAGTAGATCGTGGGGACCATCTTATTATTATTGTTGATTCTATTGGTAATCTTGCGTCTAAAAAGGAAGTAGAAGATGCGTTAGAGGGTAAATCGGTTGCCGACATGTCAAGGGCTAAACAGATCAAGTCTTTGTTCCGTATGGTAATACCCCACCTCTCCCTTAAAGATATTCCTATGATTGTAGTTAATCATACCTATAAGACTATGGAACTATATTCAAAGGATGTAGTAGGTGGGGGTACTGGTTCATATTATTCAGCTGATAATATTTTCATTCTCGGTCGTCAGCAGGAAAAAGAGGGTACTGAAGTTATTGGTTATAACTTTATTATTAATGTAGAAAAGTCTAGATACGTTAGAGAGAAATCTAAGATACCTATTACCGTTCGACATGATGGGGGTATCAGTCGTTGGTCTGGTCTACTAGACATGGCTATTGAATCGGGGCATGTAATAAAACCTTCTAATGGTTGGTATTGCCGGGTTAATAAAGAAACGGGTGAGATAGAGAATGAGAAGTTCAGAGCAGCACAATGCGATACTAAAGAATTCTGGATGCCTATTCTGACCACCTTATCCTTCCAGACGTGGGTAAAAGAAAAGTACCAGGTAGCCAATGGTGCAATTCTTAATAATGAAGATATTAATATGGAGTATGAGCATGCTGAGGAATGATACTTATAAGCCCTGGTTTGAGGGAGAAGCCTGGGGTTTTGAAATTATAGATGGTGAATATTCAGGAGTTACGGTACAGATAAAATCCATAGAGTTTGCAGCAGCCGATAACGGTACTGTAGACCTTGATTTTCATATTTTAAATCAACCAGAGGGGGTTGAAATTGATACTAAAAGCGATATGTTTAATAATACTGTCGAAATTATAATTAATGATATTTTAAAGGAAGCCATCGCCCTTTATGAACAGACTAGAAATAACGATACTCCGGAACCTGGTCAATAACGAACCTTATATGCGTAAGGTAATGCCCTTTGTCAAGGGTGAATACTTTACCGATGGTACTGATCGTATAGTTTTTGATATTATATCTGAATTTATTAACAAGTATAATAAGTCTCCTAATATTGAAGCTCTAGATATCGCCCTCCAGAACTCTTCCTTCAACGAAGGTCAGTATAAGGAGGCGGCTGATCTTATTAATGAACTAGCAATCAAGGTGCCATCGGAAGAGTTGTGGTTATTGGATACTACGGAAAAGTTTTGTAAAGATAAGGCAGTATATAATGCTATTCTTCAATCTATTGGTATACTAGATGGTAAGGACAAAGTTCATACCAAAGACGGCATACCCTCTTTACTTCAGGAGGCTTTAGGTGTATGCTTTGATTCTTCCGTGGGTCATGATTACTTTGAAAATTCTGGGGACCGCTTTGATTTTTACAATCGTGTGGAGTCTCGTGTTCCATTCGATCTTGACTTATTCAACAAGATTACAAATGGCGGGCTACCAAACAAGACTCTTAATATTTGTCTGGCTGGTACTGGTGTGGGTAAGTCTCTTTTTATGTGTCATGTGGCTGCCTCTTCTATAGCTCAGGGAAAGAACGTTCTGTATATTACGATGGAGATGGCGGAGGAAAGAATTGCCGAACGCATAGATTCTAATCTAATGAATGTAGAGATTAGTGATCTTAAGAATTTACCAAAAGCCATGTTCGAAGGTAAAATAAAGAAACTTAGTGACCGTATAAACGGTAAGTTAATTATTAAAGAGTACCCTACGGCCTCCGTCCATGTCGGGCATTTTAAAGCATTGCTTAATGAGTTGGCATTAAAGAGATCGTTTCGTCCAGATATAATTTTTGTAGATTATCTAAATATCTGCGCTTCTTCTAGATTTAAGCCCGGGGGAAGTATAAATTCTTATACATATATAAAAGCCATAGCGGAAGAATTGCGCGGTCTTGCTGTAGAATTTAACGTACCTATCATGTCAGCCACACAGACGACACGTTCGGGATTCTCGAATACGGATGTTGAGCTAACTGATACCTCCGAGTCTTTCGGACTACCTGCGACAGCCGATCTTATGTTTGCTCTCATTAGCACTGAAGAGCTCGAGCAATTGAATCAACTAATGGTAAAGCAGTTGAAAAACCGCTATAATGACCCAACTCTTTATAAAAGGTTTATGGTTGGGGTTGATCGTGCGAAAATGAAGTTATTTGATTTAGAATCAGTAGCGCAGAAAAACTTAGTTAATACTGGTATTTTATTAGACGCCGATAACTTGGAGGATTTTAGTTTTTCAAAGCATTTTAAACCTAAGAAAGATTTTACGGGGTTCAAAGTATAAATAGTTAAAAGGAGGTTCTTATGTATCTGTCTGAAACTATTAACAACGTTTTAGAATCTAAGAAAGATAAACTCATAGGTACTTCCTCTTATTTTTACATTTGCAATGTATTAAATAGAGCGTTTTCTAAGGTGGAACCGTTTAAATTTAAATACGAAACCTACGAAGATTATAGTAAAGAAGATTACTCCCTATCAGGCATTTATGATATGGAGGAAGACAAAAAATATATTATTTTAAATTTTGCTAGAACTCAAAAGAATTTTAAATTAAAGCCAGAGAAATGGAAAGAGTTTAAATTTGGTATTTCTCAGGTTTGTCAGCATGAGGCTATCCATCAAAGCCAGTGGCTCTTTAGGGACTCATCTTCAATTGATCAGGAAAAACTAGACTTTAGAAATATAGAAGGTACAAAAGAAGAAGAACAAGAGTATCTATCTGATATAGATGAAATTGATGCATATGCACACGATATAGCGATGGAAATATTTTATTACTATCCTAAAAAAAATCCTTATGAGGTATTGTGTAACATTAACAGGCACCGCAAAATTTGGTCTTACAAGTACTATAAGACTACGTTTAAGAATGAAGAATGGTCAGATATAAAGAATCGGTTACTAAAAAAAACCTACAAGTGGATACCCTCAATTAAAATTTAAGGTTTATATGGAATGGTTGGATATTACTCAAATTATTATATTGCTTGCAGCTTGTTTTTGCTGCTACATGTGGGGTAAGTCTATTGGAATTAGTACTGTCATTGAAGCCTTTCTTCATAAGAAAATTATTACTGAGGCAGATTTAGAAAAGTTCAATGATTAAGTAACACCGATTTAAAGTAACGGGGCGAAAGCCCCTCTTTTTATGGCCGTAACTTTAACGTAACGATTGCCTTTTGGTTAAGATTAGTATATAATCATTACATTGAATAGGGGATTATATGAAAGGTTCGTTACAAGTTTTAATAGGTTTTATGATTACCTATGGTGCTGTAGGTACGCTGGATATGGATCCTACAGCCGATGAGTTGTTGGCTTTATTCCTAGCGTTCGTAGGTTTAGCAATTATGCTAAGTGGTGTACTAGCCTTAAGGAAAATATAATGCAAACGCAATCATCATCAAGATCTAGAGTTAAAAAGGATACTATCGGTAACGATGGTTTGAAAGAGCTGTATGCAGCATACGGGGTTATGGAAATAACTTATTTTCGTATCCTATGTAAAAGTATGATAGAGAAGTCTACGGGTAAACGTGAAACTAAAGATACGTTTATTCGTTTAATAGATGGTGCGATATCTAAGGACGTAATGGTCAAGAAGGTAACTAACTATCTTTTAGCCGGGCAAGGTCTTGGGGTGTAAATACCGAAAGGGTCGATTTATAATCCGATTGAGCCTATAATTGTTTTTTGAATAGGAAGTTATATTATGTCTATGTTTACTGTAGCTGGGGTTTCGAATTGTAATGGAGAGGTTAAAGTAAGATTTTGTTCTGATCTGGTACTCAGGGTAAAGAACTTGCATAAGCAAGGAGATACTGATATTCAGTTAATTGATTTACCTAACCCTATGAATAAATTTGATACATGTCAGTATCTTCTTGATAGTGGTCAATTCGAAAAATTTAAAGAAGATATTATGGAAATTCAAGGTAAAAAAGTACCTAAAACTAACACCCCTAAAATTACTGTACCGGGGGTAGAAATAGATGAGGAAGTTGAATTTATTAAAGAGTTAGCTGAAGCTTAACTTTTTTGTCTCGATAGAAAAGACCGCCGTCTATCGAGATCTTTTGTGGCGGGGATTTTTATAAGGATATCGCATGTCGATTCAATCTAGCGTTTTGAAAACTTTGAAGTCTGGTCGTCAGTTTACTGCCGGTCAAATGGCTGGTCTATTTAGTACTACCGAGTCCACTGTGGCCGCTCGTATCTCCGAGTTGCGTGCCCAGGGTTATTCCATCTATAGCAATACTGCTAAAAATGGTAAGACCGCCTATCGCCTGGGTACCCCCTCGCGTCGTATGATTGCTGCAGCTTATGCATCAGTCGGCAGCTCAGTTTTCAACTAATCAGTTGAACTAAACGGTTACAAGCCCCCCTGGTAACGCCGGAGCCGTAACCGGTACTAATTTGGAGAAAATAATGCCTTTATTTGTTGTAGATGCCATTCAAATGTTTCGCACCAGATATGTGATCGAATGTAAAAAAGCCGAGCACGCTGGGGATACCGTTACCATGGGTGAGGCTGATGAATTTAGCCAGATGAATCTCGGTGAACGTATTCTAACCACTAAAGAAATTACCTATGAAGAGTTTCATAAGATGAATAAAGCTATGATGGACGGCGGTCTCGGCGATGGAACTCATTACCAAGCTGAATCCGGTTCACCGTGGATGGGTGAAAAGATGATCCATGTTGTTAATTATGATGCGGTGACCGAAGAATGAACGTTCTAGCACAAGTCCAGCGACAACGGGTTCGATTTAATCCTGAAGATAAGAGTCATGTAGAGTCGTATCGTTATTTTATGGTTAATAGAAAATGGGAAAATCCTGGATGCCCGTTTGAACTAGTGTGGCCTTACCTAAGTATACCGGATATGATTAAAGATAAGATAATTAATTATCAGTTAAAAATTTAATTTTCAGCCCCAGTTCCTGGGGTTTTTTATTATATAAATATAATTAATTAATCTCTAGGGTAAAAAATGCAAGCAAGAGTTGCTAAGGGTGCAGAAAATCAAAATACAGCAGCTAACCATCTTAAAGAAGAATACGGTGCTGAAATAGTTTCTATTGCTGCAAAAGGTTCGAATGTTACAGACGTTGTAATAAAAATAGGTTTAAAACAAGCAAAGCAATATAACGTTGAAGTAAAAGGTACTGATAGCATCAGAAACCCTGTATCATTATTTGATATAAGTGTTTCTAGAAATAATTACAACTTTCCGGTGCTTAATGCGTTAGCTAAAGCAATGATTAATTCGAATGGTAAACCAATACCAAAGAACTATTCAGGCAGGGAATTTTTATATGGTATTGATCTGGCAAGAGGTGAGGTAGAAGGGGTATCGGAAAAACAAATTATTTTAGATAAAACAGTAGGCTTCCCTCTCGATAAGGGTGTACCTACGAGAGGTGGTAAGACACCTTCCTTTTATACCTCCTCTAACCCAGCTGTTAAATCCGTTGCATTTAAATTATTAATGAGTCATTTTGCTGAGAAAGATGATGTTTTTTTCTGTATAGTAAATAAAGATAAAGTATATACTTGGTATACTGGTTCTAATGCTACTTCACCACTAAAGGGAGTTAAAAAGCTTACCCTTAATGATTTAACTTCAATAGCAATGTTATCATACGGTGTAGAATATTATAGGAAAGATAACCCCGAACTAGGTATTAAAAAAGGTGATCTTAAGGGTGTACTAAGAGCAGCTTTAAAAATAAAGTTTAATATATGATTAAATTTAAATCTTTCTCTTCAAATCCTAAAAAATTTTTTATTGACAGCAGTGGGTATGCAGTATTAAATCCAGGACCGGGAATAAGATTTACTTCTTTAAAAAAACCTCTTAGAGAGGATAGTGATAAAAAATTATCTACCCTCCATGCCTTACCAGGTCAATATCAATCCAATTCTGATCATCACTTTACAATTCATACTTAAAAATGATAAGTTTACAAACGTTTATAATTGAAGCAGCTTCTGAAGAAAAGCTAACTCATCTAGAACATGCAGAAGACCATGTTATTAATTCCGGTGAGAAAGGCTTTACTCATGCCTTCCATAATCTAGAAGATGTTAAAGACCAGATTCAAGGAAAAAAAAACAGCACCAAGGTAACAACTAAGTACGATGGTTGTTTGCATGAAGATACTACTGTCTTGTTAAGTAATGGTGATGAAAAAACTATTAAAGAAATTATATTTTGCTGGTCTCTAGCAAATCCATGTAAAGTAGTGGGAGTAGATGAAGAAAATAATTTATTACATACCCCGGTTATAGACTATCTAGCAGCTTCTACTCCTAAGGCATGGGTTAGAGTTGATGGTATGGAAGGCCATATTTTATTAACTGAGGATCACCAGGTAATGACTGAGCGTGGTTGGGTGCAAGCAGGTAATCTTATAGTAGGAGATATTATTAGAAATATTGATTCATATAAATAAGATATTAACTATCTTATTTGGAGGCATAATGGGTGCAACAACAGAATTAGCCAAACAAAACAGAGAAATTTTAAGACTACAGGGTGATGAAATAATAGAGTATTACAAGAATAACCCAAATGTAACTGATGCAATTTCTACATTTGGAGTATCAAGGGTTGCGGTTGTAAGATTATTAAAACAAGCAGATGTATATAAGGGATTTGGAAAACAACCGTCAAGAAGTATAAAGAGAATGAATACATTGCAACAAAGATATGGGGTTACTAATTACGGGCAAACACCTATGATGAGACAGCGTTTAATGGAAAGAAACAGTATCCCGTATAATCAACCATTGTTTCTTTTTGATTTGGATAGCTTTAGAAAAAATGTTGATAGTATAACTGCGCGTAATAAAAAATTATTGTTAGATACAGGTTATTGTTTCTATACAGGTATTCAATTTGGTGATATTAAAGGGCTTGTCAATCCTAATGATCCAATTAAAAAAACTATTGATCATAAAATTTCCATTGTTGATGGCTACCTAAAAAATTATACTGCTGAAGAGATTGGTTGTCTATCAAATCTTTGTTGGACAATTAAATACTGTAATTCTTTTAAGGGTAACATGTCTGCAAATGATTTTTTAAATTACTCGAGACTTATTAGAGGGAGGTTCATCGATGCAGGTTACGAGCATAACTAAGCTTACAGAGCAATATTATAGCTATGATATAACTACTATTACGTCAAATTTTTTTATTCGGGTAGGAGATAATTACTTACTTGTTCATAATAGCCCTTCTATAGTGTTCGGTCATCATCCAGAAACTGGACAATTTTTTGTTGCATCAAAGTCTGCATTTAATAAAAATCCTAAACTCAATTACACCCATGAAGACATAGAAGCAAACCATGGTCATGCACCAGGTTTAGTACTGAAGTTAAAGCATGCATTAGAGCATCTACCTAAAGTAACACCACCAAAGGGTGTGTACCAGGGTGATGTGATGCATTCAGGGGGTATAAAATCTGAATCTAACCCTCGCGGTGACGTGATGGATGATAATGGTAAGTATCATTTTAAGCCAAACACCATTACATATTCAACACCTAAGGGTTCAGCTGAAGGTAAAAAGATGGCTAAATCTAAATTCGGTGTTGCCATTCACACCTCATACGAAGGTAGTACGCTTGAAAATATGAAGGCACAGTATGGGGCAGATATATCCCACTTCAAAGCACACCCCGATGTTCATACAATCAGTGTAGTAGAGGGGGGTGATCATGCTAAGTTGTCACCGGACCAGGAACATACCTATAACCATCATATTAAGCAGGCTACTGAGTCGTTTAAACAGACGCCTAAGAAGGCTTATGGGGTCTTATCTAGACATGGTGAACATCTAAAGACCTATATTAACAGTACGGTGAGGGATAGTACAAAGCCGTCGGTAGATGGTTATCATACTCACCTTAAACAAAAACATCTTCGTGAAATTTCTAAAGTTAAGACAGCTAAATTGATTGGTACAAAAACCGATAAGATGAATGACGATTTAAAGCATGTTACATCAAATAAGAAACACTTTGAGTCTATACTTAATATGCATCACCATTTACAGCAGGCTAAAGATCAATTAGTACATACGTTATCAGATAAACCCAGGTTCGAACATACCATCAACGGTGCCAAGACTAAGCCCGAAGGCTTTGTAGTTGTACGTAATAACAGACCTACGAAGTTAGTTGATAGAGCAGATTTTAGTAGAGCTAACTTTGCCGCCAGACCAAGGTAATTCTCAACCGCCCACATATGGATTATACAATCAAGGCAACTGAAAATCAATGAAAAGTATTAAAGAAAAGCAGCTTTTGGTAAGGTGGTCTTGTGCTTAATAATAGAATGCCTAGAAAACCCGGTCAACCGGCTAAATCTGATAAGCATTCAGATTTGTATACCGATGAAGATCCAAAAGGTACTATCCCCGGGCTTAAGTTTGCAACCCCTGAGGATGCGAAAGATAGTGTATCAAAGATAAAAAATAGTGGTCGAAGTCACGCTCATAAAATCCAGGCAGCCGTGGCCATGGAGCAAAGAGCCAGGGTAATGGGTAAGATAGAGGCAGCTGGTATATACAGAAAGTTTATAAACTCTATGAAAAATAAAACTTTTAAAGAATTAAGGGAAAAATGCTGGGATGGGTGGACCCAACAAGGCATGAAGAAAAAGGGTAATAGAATGGTACCTAATTGCGTAAAAGTATCTGAAAACTTTATGGATGGTAAAAATCCCCAGGATAAGGGTGATTCAGCCAGACATGGGTTAGCAGGTAAGACAATTGAACAACTTAAAAAAATTAGGTCTTCAGAAACTGCCTCGCCCAGACAAAAGCAGCTTGCCCACTTTAAAATTAATATGACACAAGGTAGAAGGAAAGATAAATAATTTTATGTATACTTTCCTTGAATCTCAAGAAAAAACTGCCGTTTTTACCTATGGCCGTAATAATCCTCCGACTGTAGGACATGAGAAGTTATTTAATAAAACTGTAGAGACTGCAGAAAAACATAGCACAGTACCACACATCTTTACCTCCCATACTCAGGATAGCAAAAAGAATCCTCTTACCGGGGAACATAAAGTTCAATTAATAAAGCATGCATATCCCGGGGCCAAGGTTGCAGCATCTTCTAAAGAATCTCCCTCAATATTTCATATAGCCTCCAAACTCCATGCCCAGGGTCATAAGCATTTGGTTATGGTAGCGGGCTCTGATAGGGTAGATGAATATCATAAACAACTTCATAAGTACAATGGGGTTGAGGGTAATCATGGTCATTATAACTTTAAATCTATTAAAGTAGTATCGGCTGGTCAAAGAGACCCTGATGCTGAGGGAGCCGCTGGAATGTCAGGTACAAAGTTACGTTCGCATGCAATAGCAGGTAATAAAGAAAAATTTAAATCTGGTTTAATGTCCGGACTTTCAAATGAGCATAAAGAGGATGTTTATAACAAAGTTAAGAAAGCCTTAAATGTATCGGAAATTTACGACCCCTACCTTAAAATTTCTAAATATCAAGAAGGTGAAAAAGAAGGTACCGACTACATGAAAAAAGTTACCACCGGGCAGTCTGCCAAAGAAATTACAAAAGAAAAAATAAAAGAACAAAGACTGCCAGTACTTCTTATGACTTTTCAACAAAGACAGGCTTTATTTGAAGAAGAAGGTCAGATAACGTTTGATGGTATACAAACGTCTAACTTTGATATATGTCCAAGTGCATATAAAGAATTTTCAAAATTAATACTTTCAATTAATTCTTTGCCTCACCCTAGTTCAGTTAAAAATTTAAATACTATAAAGCAAATGAGATTTAAAAACTTTTTAGATTAAAATGCAAAATATTAGAACACCTCAGCATGAATTATTAAAGTCTGCTATTGAAGCTACAGACTCTTATCTTGGTATTGAAAAAAATGCTAAAAAATTAGGATTTTCTAATGCAAGCCTAAACACTGAATTTGCATACCATCTTAAAAGAGTTTATGATACTTTAAATGAATTAGGAGAGTTCTCCAAGCATGAGAATTATATAAAGACTCATATTCAAGCTATGATTGATTTGACACCTGAGGTAAAGGGCCAGGAGGCTATTTTTAAAATTGTAAACCCAATAGTCAATAAATCCCAAGCATATGAGGGTAAAGTAAAAAAGATTAATTCTTTTAGTTCGTTTATTAAAGAAGAAAAAAAAAATATTGAAGATGAAACTATATCAGATGAGGAAATAGATAAAATAGTTGATGAGTTAACTTGGGAAGATATAGTTGATTTGTATGATGAAGAAGAATTAGTTTATGTTAATGATGAAGATGACGAAGAACTCGAAGACGCAGATCTTAATGAAAAAATTTCTGTACAATCAAGATTAAGAAGAAGACAGGCTTTTGCACGGATGAGTGGTAAGCGTAATGCTGCCCGTAATATTAAGTTACGCAGAGCATCTTCGATGGATATTCTTAAGAAGAGAGCTAATCTATCGGCCAGAAGAGCAGTATATAAAAGATTTCTAAGGGGTAGAGACAAGTCTACTCTATCGGCAGCTGAAAAAGATAGAATTGAAACCCAGGTAGGTAGAATGAAGTATATGCAGCAAACCATTGCTACAAAAATGCTACCAAAAATGCGCGGTATTGAACAAAAAAGACTGGCAAATTACAGGTCTAAAAAATCTTCAGCACCCAGGGGTACAAGCTCTAAGGCGCCTGGGGGCACATCGAGTAAAAGAAGATGAAAACCCTATTCATGCTAAGAGAAGAAATGTGCCCTGCGGCCACATTAAATGTTCATTTAAATTTAAAGAATCGTCAACATGCAATTGATGAATACATTTATGGGCCCGCCAATCCTGCTGAACCTGAGGAGCACTGGGAAAAACTAGCAAAGTTATGGGATATAGAGCTCGATACAGCTAAGTCTATGAGATGTGGAAATTGTGCCGCATTTGACATATCTGATAAAATGAGAAACTGTATAGAGAAAGGTATAGTTGGTAAGGAGACCGGGGTTGATGCTATGGCTACAATTGAAAAAGCCGATCTAGGTTACTGTAATATTCTCCACTTTAAGTGTGCTGGCTCAAGATCTTGTTCATTATGGTTAACTAATGGTCCATTGGATAACAAAGACCTAACCTAATGTTTACTATATCAGATAATACATTTAAACCGCAACTCGGTCTAAGTAAACGAGTAAGCAATGATGTTATAACTGATGAATATATTCGTTATTTTGATAACGATGGATTTGAACTTTCTTTCTTAGAAGAAGAATATTATAGAGAAAATAATATACCTTTAGATTATATTTTAAATCATTCCTGTGATCAGCAAGTTTGGTTAACTTGTTCAGATAAAAATTTTTTACTAGACCACTCTATGATTTTCCATAGGTGGGAGTTTATGGGGGAGGCAAGACAACAATTAGACGCTAAAAAATCCCTGTATCCTCAGCTTAATAAATATTTAAAATTGAAGTCAAAGTGGGGAATAGATTTTTCTTTAGAATACTACAAAGATGATATAGTGCTTGAAGTACTTCATATGGAAAAGGATTATCATAACTACGATGAGGCTATGAATAGTAAAAAGTTTTTTGAAGAAAAATTTGTATCCACTGACTGGAATCACTTTGTGGATAGTTTATTAAGTAATAAATCTGAATGGATGCATCTTCAGGGTATGGAACAGAATGATTGGAAAGCCGTTCACTGGGGTTTAAGTAGTGCTGAAAAAACTCTTAAAGCATTTTAATGATAATTGAAAATTTAAGAAATTGGTTTAGTAAAACCCATCCCGAAGGTAACTGGGTGAGGATGGATACCAAGGGTAATATAAAGGGTGATTGCGCAAGGGAGCCCGGGGAGGGTAAGCCTAAATGTCTACCCCTTGCACAGGCCCGTGCTATGTCAAAAACCGACAGAGCATCAGCAGTAAGAAGAAAGAGAAGAAATGATCCAGTTGCAGATAGACCAGGTAAAGGGGGAGCACCAGTTATGGTAAAGACAGAATCATTTAATACTTTTTCTAACTTAAGAGAAGGATTATTGGTAGAAAAAAATGAACCTACTAATCCTGAACTCTGGTCGAGGGCCAAGTCCTTAGCTAGAAGTAAATTTGATGTCTACCCCTCTGCCTACGCCAATGGGTGGGCAGCTAAGTGGTACAAGAAGCGTGGGGGTAGTTGGAGAATAAAAGAAGAACTATTACCAGAAGAAATATTTGATCTTATTGAAGATGTAATTGAAGATATTGCAAAAGACAATAATTTAGACTCAGATCTTATCTGGGAAGACCTTGAATCAGTTACAGATGAAGAACTGATTGAGGTGGCAGCCTGGCAACGTAAAGAAGGTAAGAACCCTGAAGGTGGTCTTAATGCTAAAGGTATTGCTGCCTATCGTAGGGAGAACCCAGGATCAAAATTACAAATGGCTGTAACAACTAAGCCATCTAAGTTAAAGCCAGGCAGTAAAGCGGCAAATAGAAGGAAGTCTTTTTGTGCACGAATGGGTGGTATGAAGAAGAGACTAACATCTGCAAAGACTGCAAGAGATCCAGATTCTAGAATTAACAAAGCTCTTAGAAAATGGAACTGCTAATTTAACTTATAAGTATTAAAAATAAAGGAACCTAAAATGTTTGAAAAACAAATCTCCCAATCCCTTCAGGATGCTATTAAAAAAATTACCTCTGTGTCTGAAGCACTAGTAGGTAATCAACATAAAATTGATAAAAATAAAAACGGCAAAATTGATGCTCATGACTTTAAATTACTTAAAGGTCAAAAAGCAGCCCCTATGAAAGAAGAGTCTGTTGAGGAAGCAGCTAATCGCGCTCAACAAGCTGCTATTGCTATTTCGTTAATTAAGGCTGGAAAAAAAGATGGTAAGATGCCTAAGCCAATGAAAGAGGAGGATACGGCAGATTTGGATGAAGCCCGTAAGTTAGAGGGCACATACTCTCATTCGAATGGTAATCAATCCAAGGTTTATAAGTTATCTGGTGAGCATAACGAATTAGCTGAGTTAAAGAAATCAACTGTAAAATCCTACGCTAGTAAGAAACAAGCAGAAGTGGAAGAGCAGGTTGATGAGACAATTGTTAAACATGATGACTTTACTGTGGAAATTAAAGAGTCCTATACCTTTGCAGACTACTTGATAGCTGCAAAACAGTTGGTTGGTGAAGAGGAAGCTGTAACATATGCTAATGAAGCGTTTAAAACCCAAGACCTAACAATCTTCATTATGGAAGAGATGTCAAGAGGTGATATTGAAGACAATATAAATGCTCATAGAAAAGCAGGTCACACTGTATCAATGCCTAAATATAGTACAAAGGATGGCAAGCCGCATGCTGAGTATATGGTTACTGACAAAGATGAGGGTACAAAACGCAAGTACATTCACCATGGAAACGTCAGAAAAGTGCAAAACATGGGCGCCAAAGGTTATTAAAAAACACAAGGAGACATAAATGTCCGCATGGGGTCTATCAGACAACACAACTATAGCAGGTACTGTTACACATTACATTGCAAATACCAATCTTGTTGGTACATCAACGCTCTTTTCAGCTAATCTTAATGCTGGAGATTATCTAACTATTTCAGGCGTTTCGGGTAAATATCAGGTAGAAGCTATTACCTCTAATACTGTTCTTTCTTTAACTACTATACCGCAATCGGCTGGTACTGCGAAAAAAGTATTTGTTCAGCAAGGGCCTAAAGCGGTACTATCAAGTAACGCGCTACCTGTGGCAAGACAAAGTAACGCAGTATCAATTGAGAATATTTACGGTGTAGATTCTGCTGAAATTGTAACAGTTTCAATTGGTACTATTTCAGTTAATAATGCAGGTGCAGGCTATCAGAGACTTGCAAATGTGACTGCAATTACAGCCAATACAGCTATTACGATTGCTACTACCGGTGCTTCACAGCCCCATGCAAATGCAACTGCAACCCTGACATTTACAAGTAACGTATTAACAGCTGTTACAGTTACCAATCATGGCAAGGGTTATACGGCGGCTGCTCAAGCCAACACCACAGCAGCTATTGCTACTACTGGTTTTTCACAACCAACCACCAACGCTACTGCAACCATTAACTTTACATCTGGTTCAACCTCTAACGCAGTTCATACTGGTTGGGTAAACTATTTTACTTATACTGATGCCCATGGTCAGACTCGCGAAAAGAGTGAAGTATTAGTTGCTCTATCTAAGAACGGTATTACTCAAGACGACGAAGATACTAAGTTCCCGGATTAATAAATGGCTGATAGTAAAGTAAGTGAATTGACATCGGCTTCCTCCGTTGGGGGAAGCGATCTTCTCTATTTGGTTCAATCTAATACCAGCAAAAGTATTACTGCTGCTAATTTTTTTGCAAATGCAGGTAATGTTGTTCTTAAAGGCAACGTTGCTTTTGACTCCTCCGTCCAGCTCTTATCCTCCCCTGGTATTGTAGATTTAACTAAAACTGTAACCCATTTTGCAAGCGATGCATCAGGGGGTACCTGCACTATACCAACCGGTAAGACCAATCAGTTAAAAATTATTGTAATGATTTCAACTGCAGGGGGAACGTTTACTATTAACAATGCTAATATAGCGGCTAATGCTAATGTAGTATTTAATGCTGCGGGTAATACTGCCTCCCTATTGTATACTAATAGTAAATGGTTTATGGTTGGGGGTTCTGCAACCCTAACTTAACTTATGATAACTGAATTGACCGAAGAAAATTTTATAATGTATGCCATTAAATACTATTATAACCCGGCATGCAGGGGCATGGCAGAGTTTCAAGACGATCTTAAAAAATTTAGATATTTAAAAAGATTATTTAGAAAATATGCAGTAGATAAAGGATTTAAAGAAAGGTTAATACTTAATCATATAGTGGTTCTTTATAATTTGTTCGGTACTGAGGCTGCAACAAGGATGCTCTTTTTTAAAGTTGAAGAAAAGTACTGGAGTCAGTTAAAAACATTTTTAGTTTATTTAAATTTAATGCCTATAGGTTTTCAGTTTAATAAAAAAAATAAAATTGTACAGGGATTTGAAATACCATTAGACGAAAAAGTAAACACCGCTCTTAGAAAAATTTAATGACACGATTTGTTGATTCAATTATAGCTTATCGAATACTGCGTATGCTTACCACTCCTTTTGAGGATACGGATGCATTTCGTCTAGGTATTATTGATATAAAGGGTAAAGAATTAAAAAAAATGCGAGAGTTAAACTCTATAGATGAGAGGGATGCTTATTCTATACTTCATCGCATGATCTTTAGACTTAAAAGAATAGTAGAAAAAGTTCCAATCGAAAACAAAAAATTAATATCTTTTGCCGCCGCCCTTTCCCTTATAAAAGAGCATGCTTATGATACTTCTGAACCTATTAATTTAGAGACTATGTATCTAGATAGATTAAATTACGATCTTACTGAAGATTTAAACTTTATAGAAAATTATACTGCCAATAAATACATGTTACCATTTAAGGCATTTTTAGAAGATGTGCATGCAAATAATGCGCAAGCATCACCCGGGGTAGATGGCTTGGGACCTGATACTGTAATAGTAAGAAAAAGAAAAAAAGTTTTAAAACGGAATGAGGTCGACTATGTTTCAGGCAATACTTAATTTTTTTAAATTACCTTCAGCTCCAGTAGTATTAAAAGTAGAGGATACTGTTAATGTAAAAGATCCTCTAATGATAACTAAACCAGCTACCAGCAATACTAAACCAGTATCTCCCAACCCCATACCTCACTGGAGCGTTTCAGAAAATGTTTCTCAGTGGCCTTTCCCCACTAAACCTCCAGTTGAAAAAACAAAGCTAGTTAAAAAACCAGCACCTAAGCCAGTACCTAAGCCAGTACCTAAGCCAGTACGTAAGTCCAAATAATAGGACGGGAAAATGACTGATAAATCTGAAACAACCTCCACACGTATTACCGTCTTAGAAACTCAAGTAGATAATATTACTACTAATGTTCGTAAAATGGAAGAAAAAATTGATGAAAATTATTCCACTCTTCATCATAGGATAAGTGATTTAAGGGATGACTTTAATAAAAGTCTGGATGATAAGACTGAAAAAATTATTTTAAAATTAGATATCCAAGCAAAAGCAAGTACGGAACAACATAAAATTATTTCTGAAAAAATGCAAACTTTCGAAAAATGGCGATGGATGATTATGGGGGGAGCTATAGTAATTGGTTACTTTCTCGCTCACCTTAAAATAGATAAAATATTCTGACCTTTTTAGTAGATATTCTTACCTATCTATCTTATAATTAAGCCTCTTAGGGGGCTTTTTTTATAATGTCATTGTTTCTTGATCAGAAGTATATTTCTCTAATAAGTAATCGTCTACCTTTATTTAAGAAGAAGGATGATTATCTCTATAACTGTCGATGTATAATCTGTGGGGATTCTTCAAAGAATAAAAGAAAAGCCAGAGGTTACTTTTTTAAGTTTAAATCTGAACTAAGATATAAATGTCATAATTGCGATGCTTCCTTATCTTTTGGAAATTTTCTTAAAAATCTAGATCCTGCTCTGCACTCACAATATACTTTTGAAAAATATACCGAGGGTAATACTGTAAGACTAACCCCGACAGTACCAGAGTTAATATTTGAAGAACCGGTATTTAAATCCTTTAATGAAAAATTACTAGATAGTATACTTATACGCCTTGATACCCTACCGGAGGATAATGAGGCAGTAAGATTCTGTATCGATAGAAACATACCTAAAAATAAGTATGATAAAATTTACTTTATTGATAGCATTAAAAATATAGTACAACTAAATGATGTATACAAAGAATTTATTAGAACTGAAGAACCCAGACTAGTACTTCCATTTTTTGATGACAATGGCCAGCTATCTGGTGTTACCTGTAGAGCTTTGCGGGGTGAGACACTCCGCTATATTACAATAAAAATAAAAGACAACACCCCGCTTTTATTTGGTATAAAAGATATTAATAAAAAAGAACCGGTATATGTTGTTGAGGGGCCTATTGATAGCTTATTTTTAGATAACAGTATAGCAGTAACAGGTACCTCATTTAGTAAGATAAATTCTTTAGGTATTTCTTTTGATAAATTAGTAATAGTTGTAGATAATCAACCCCGCAATAGGGAGGTGTGCAAAGTAATTGAAAAAAATATTGATCAAGGTTATAATGTAGTTATCTGGCCTCAGATGATAGGTGAAAAAGATATTAACGAAATGGTAACAGCAGGCCGTGATATAAAAAGTATTATAAAGAAAAATACTTTTCAAGGGCTGACTGCTAAAGCAAAATTTATGGCCTGGAGGAGGTGTTAAATAAGTGATAATTGTCAAAAGAATATCATTCAAAACGTCTACTGCAAAAAAAGAACCATATAAAGAGGCAGTTAAAGATTGCTAAGGCACACAGCGTACCTGTTAAAAAACCACATATGGTGCAAGATATTACGTCAGTTACCTGCGGGGACTCTAATTGTGTAATGTGTGGTAATCCAAAAAAGTTTTTTAAGGAACCTACAATACAAGAGAAAAAATTTAATCAAACAAAGAACTGGCTTTAATAATATGATTCAAAAAGTACCCTATAAATTAGCAGATGAAATTCATGATGTTCGACTTATATCCTACTCTCAACCCGACACCTATTTTGTCGAAAATATTACGGAACTTGTCGCCTTCTGTGCGCGTGTCTCCAATCCTTCTAGCCAGCAGAACAAAGAATCATCTGAAAAACTTATACGTTATCTCATCAAGCACCAACACTGGTCGCCTCTTGAAATGGTATCTGTCTGTCTCGAAATTACCACTACCAGAGACATTGCGCGCCAGATGTTACGCCACCGCTCATTCTCATTTCAAGAATTCAGCCAACGTTACGCAGACCCCATACAAGAACTTGATTTTGTATACCGCGAGGCAAGACTACAAGATACCAAAAACAGACAAAACAGCATAGCTACAGATAATCTAGCCTTGCACGCTTGGTGGGAGGAGAGACAAAAAAGAATAATCGAAGAGGCAAAGAATGCTTATCAGTGGGCGATAGCACATGGTATTGCTAAGGAACAGGCTCGAGCAGTACTACCCGAAGGTCTTACAGTATCTAAATTGTATATGAACGGTACCTTAAGATCCTGGATTCACTATATACAGCTACGGGCAGCAAATGGAACTCAAAAAGAGCATGTTATAATAGCTAAAGAAATAGCAAGCGTAATTACCAAAATATTTCCAATGGTACAGGAGTTCACCCCTGTAGGTGAATAAATAAGAATACTATGTGGATACTAAGCTACCTACCAACCTGGATATTCTATGCTATAACAGTAATAGGAATACTAGGGTTGATTTCTTCCTATGTGTTAGGAATGATCCCCCTAATTACGCAATATAAACTACCCCTACAAATTATATCGGTTGTTATTATTGCTTTTGGAGTTTTCATTATTGGTGGTGTAGAGAACGAGCTCTCCTGGCAGACAAAAGTTAAAGAGTTAGAAGCCCAGGTAGCCATAGCTACTGCAAAAAGTAATGAAACAAATACTAAGATAGAGCAAAAAGTTATTACAAAGATACAAATAGTAAAACAACAAGTTGAAGTTATAAAGAAAGAAATAGAAGTACAGAAAGAATATATTAATACCGATTGTAGAGTTAATCCAACAGCAGTCGATTTATATAATAAAGCCGTTGCTGAACCTAACGGGGTAATAAAATGAAAATTAATATTCTAATTTTTACTTTGTTACTTACGGGGTGTACGACAGTCCCGGTCAAGATTCCCTTCCCAACCGTCCCCCCTCAATTAATGGAACCTGTAGGGGCATTAAAACCTTTGGATAAAACTAAAGAAATCCAACTCAGTGATATTATTGAAAATACGATCACAAACGCTGGTTCGTATTATGAACTAAAAGAGAAACTTTTTGCTTGGCAACAGTGGTATGTTGAGCAAAAAAAAATATTTGAAAATATAAAAAAATAAGTAAGGTAACAATAATAACATGAACTATGTCCATGGTATAGCGGTAGACTATTCGCGTGATTCTTTGTTTGACGAGCTGGGTATCAAACGATTAAAAGAATCTTATATGAAAGAGGAAGAGCAGTCCCCCCAGGAGAGATTTGCATTTGTATCTAAAGCTTTTGGAACGGATGACGCCCATGCACAACGTCTTTATGATTATGCTTCTAAGCATTGGCTTAGTTTTAGCACCCCGATACTTTCGTTCGGACGCTCTGCTCGTGGCTTACCTATTAGCTGTTTTTTACCCTATCTGGATGACTCTTCTGCCGGGTTGGTAAATACCCTTTCCGAGGTAAACTGGCTATCAATGCTAGGGGGAGGGGTTGGGATAGGTATTGGTATTCGTTCGGCAGATGATAAATCTGTTGGCATTATGCCACACCTCCGCACCTACGATGCCTCATCTCTGGCCTATCGTCAAGGTAGAACTCGGCGTGGTAGTTATGCTGCATACCTTAATATTAGTCATCCAGACATTCTTCTTTTTTTGGAGATGCGTAAGCCAACTGGGGACCCTAACTTACGTACCCTTAACCTTCACCATGGCATTAATATCACCGATGATTTTATGTACATTATAGAACGGTGCATGATAGATAGAGATGCTGATGATTCATGGGAACTTAAAGACCCACACAACAACGAGGTTAGAGAGATAGTTTCAGCAAGAGAATTATGGCAACGTATCCTTGATATTAGATTGCAGACCGGGGAGCCTTACCTTCACTTTATTGATACTTCTAATAAAAAAATGCCGGAGTTTCAAAAGAAGTTAGGGCTATCAATCAAGCAATCTAATTTATGCAGTGAAATTATTTTACCAACAGATAAGGAGCGAACAGCCGTTTGCTGTCTATCTTCTGTCAACCTGGAGTATTATGATGAATGGAAACCTAATAAACTTTTTCTGCGGGACGTTGCAGAAATGCTTGATAACGTACTTCAGTATTTCATTGATAATGCTCCTGATTATATCTCAAGGGCCAAGTATTCTGCTAGCCGTGAGCGCTCTATTGGTGTGGGCACTCTTGGTTATCATGCTTACCTCCAGCGGAATAATCTTCCTTTTGAGTCAGCCCTGGCAACAGGACAAAACCGACAAATATTCCAACACATACGAAAAAAATTAGACGAGGCTAATCAACAGTTAGGTAAACTTCGGGGTGAAGCTCTTGATGCAGTAGGTAGTGGGCAACGTTTTAGTCACCTAATGGCAATAGCACCTAACGCCAGTTCCAGCATTATTATGGGTAATACATCACCAAGTATTGAGCCTTATAGGGCAAATGCTTATCGTCAAGATACCCTTTCTGGTTCACATCTAACTAAAAATAAGTGGTTAGATAAAATTTTTAAAGAAAAATGTGAGCAGGATACTAAATTAGAATATAGTGAAATTTGGTCATCTATCATTGCTAACGATGGGTCGGTACAACATTTAAATATCCTGGACGAATGGCAAAAGGATATATTTAAGACATCCATGGAAATTGATCAAAGATGGTTGGTTGATCATGCTGCAAGCAGACAAGAATATATTGATCAAGCGCAGTCTTTAAATTTATTCTTTAGACCAGACGTCAATATTATGTACCTACATGCTGTACATTTTCAAGCATGGAAGCAGGGTTTAAAAACTTTATATTACTGCCGTTCAGAAAAAATTGGTAAAGCAGATAAGGTATCTAAAAAAATAGAAAGGAATGTAATCAAAGAGTTAGATATGAAAGCACTTATAGAGGGTGATACATGTTTGGCTTGCGAGTAGTAAAATGATAAAAAAACACGAAAATAAAATTACCGATACACGTAATTCCTTTAAGCCGTTTAATTACCCCTGGGCATATGATGCATGGCTCAGGCATGAACAAAGCCATTGGATCCATCTTGAGGTTCCTATGCTAGAGGATGTTAAAGATTGGAAGAAGAAATTAAACCAAAACGAAAAAGATTTTCTTACTCACATTTTTAGATTCTTTACCCAAGGAGATATTGATGTAGCAGGTGGTTATGTAAATAATTATCTACCCTACTTTCCACAACCGGAAGTTCGAATGATGTTGCTAGGTTTTGCGGCAAGAGAGGCTTTGCACATAGCGGCTTACTCCCACCTAATTGAAACTTTAGGTCTACCCGACACCACATATAACCAGTTCTTAGAGTATGAGGCAATGAGAGCCAAGCATGAGTATGTTCTAAACTTATCGGCTCAAAATACTACCAAAGAAAATACAGCCACCCATGTAGCAGTATTTAGTGCGTTTACGGAAGGGATGCAACTATTCTCCTCCTTTATTATGCTACTTAACTTTCCCCGAACTGGTAAAATGAAGGGCATGGGTCAAATAGTAACATGGTCTATTGTAGATGAGACGCAGCACTGTGAGGCCATGATAAAACTTTTCCGTACCTATATTGAAGAAAATAAAGAGATATGGAACGATGAATTAAAAGGTAAAATTTATACTATAGCTGAAAAAATGGTTGAGTTAGAAGATAAGTTTATTGATTTATCTTTTGAAACTGGTGCTATAGAAGGCCTGACATCTAACGATGTAAAAGAATACATTAGATATATTGCCGACAGGCGTCTTATTTCAATGGGGTTAAAGGGTATTTTTAAACGTAAAAAGAACCCTCTGCCATGGGTTGAAGAAATGATTAATGCCCCCATACATACCAATTTCTTTGAAAATAAAGCAACCGACTACGCCAAAGCCGCCCACTCCGGTAGCTGGGGCGATGTATGGGGAAAAGCCGCTTGAAGGAAAAATATATTCAAGCGCACCTAAAGGTTGCAGAAGTTTATGCCTCCCTATCTACGGCCAAGCGCCTGCAGGTAGGAGCTATAGTTGTTAAAGATAACAGGGTAATTAGTATAGGGTATAATGGTATGCCCTCGGGCTGGGATAACGTTTGCGAAGATGAAAATAACAAGTCAAAGCCTGAAGTTCTTCATGCTGAAACTAACGCAATTGCCAAGCTTGCAAGATCTAATGAGTCCGGGCATAATGCATTTATGTTTATAACTCATGCCCCATGCCTTGACTGTGCAAAATTAATTTACCAATCAGGTATAAGTAATGTGTATTATCGTAATGTTTATAGAGAATGTACTGGTGTAGAATTTTTATTAAAGAGTGGAGTTAAAGTTGAACAAATTTAAAATTGGGTTTAATTGTAGTACTTTTGACTTATTTCATGCCGGGCATGTTACAATGCTAAAAGAAGAAAAACGCTTTTGTGATTATCTTATAATTGCCATTCAAACTGACCCTACTATAGATAGACCAGATACAAAAAATAAACCAGTACAGTCTATCTATGAAAGATATTGCCAGGTATCGGCAGTTAAGTATGTTGATGAAGTTTTAGTCTATTCAACAGAGGAAGACCTACTTAATATTTTTAAAACTCAGCACATAGACATTCGTTTTCTGGGGGATGAGTATAAGACTAAAGATTTTACCGGGAAGCAGTGGTGTTTAGATAATGGTATTGAACTACATTACCATCTAAGGGACCACCCATACAGCAGCTCGGCTCTGCGTTTACGAGTCTATAAGGCTGAAAAAGAAAGATTAAATAAACTAAATGTCAAATAATCACTATCACTGCAGTAACTGTGATGCAGAATTTAAACTAAAACATGCTTTAGATAATTCATATTATGAGGTTAATTTTTGCCCGTTTTGCGGGGGAGAGATAGATAACGAAGAAGAAGAAGAATCGGATGATTACGAATGAACGATTGGATATACCAGGGATCTTCTTTTACTGAGGTTGGAAATAATTATGGTTTTGTTTACATTATAACAAATTTAATTGATAATAGACAGTACATAGGTAAGAAGTTTTTTTGGTCTACTAAACGTAAGCAAATTAATAAAAAACGTAAATCTTATAAGGTTGAATCTGACTGGAAAGAATATTGGTCTTCTTCTGAAGAGCTTAAAAAAGATGTATTGACTTTGGGTAGTAAAAATTTTAGTAGGGAAATAATTTACCTCTGCTCCAACAAAGGTACTGCAAACTACCTAGAAGCCAGGGAGCAATTTAATAGAGCGGTGTTAGAAAACAAGTCCCTATGGTATAACTCCTGGATATCAGTTAAAGTGATGAGATCTCATTTAAAATTATGATTATGTTTATTTTATCACTGGCCACCGCCATCGCTCTTTCAGGTGTGGCAGCTTATTTTTCCGTCACCGGTCTTATAGCAATTTTCGCCGCCGCCCCTATCCCAGTTGCCGTTATGGGGGGTACTTTAGAGGTAGCTAAGCTGGTGGCAGCCTCCTGGGTTTATAAAAACTGGTCTGTTGCTCCCGTCACTATAAAATATTACTTTACCATCTCCGTAGTAATATTATCTATTATTACCTCTATGGGTATTTTTGGTTATCTTTCTAAAGCCCATATGGATCAATCTTTAATATCGGGTGATATATTATCTAAGATATCTATTTACGATGAAAAAATAAAAATATATAAGGACAATATTGAAGTAAATCGTAAAGCCCTTAAACAGATGGATGAATCTGTTGACCAGGTTATGGGTCGAAGTACGGATGAGAGAGGGGCTGAGAAAGCAGCTCAAATTCGTAAAAGTCAATTAAAAGAAAGATCCAGATTACTTAATGAAATAGACTTAGATCAGAAAAAAATTACAGCTCTTAATGAAGAGCGCGCCCCTATAGCTGCCGAAGCCCGTAAGGTTGAGGCTGAGGTGGGGCCAATAAAATATATTGCAGCTTTTTTGTTTGGAGATAATCCAGATACAAATTTGCTTGAAAAAGCTGTAAGATGGATTATAATTACAATCGTATTAGTTTTTGATCCTATGGCTATTTTACTTCTCATTGCAGCTAACTTTACGTTCAAGCAATTAAAAGGGGAGATAATAACGGCGGTAAATAAACCTGAAAATAACTCCGTTAGTGCATTTGATGATCCTCTAACACCTATTGAACCTGAGTTACCTAAAAAAGAAACTAATAAAGCCAAGGGGGAAAAATGGTCACCAGAAATGTATAAGCACGTAAAGAATGAAATACCTAAAGAAATAATGGATAAAGTGTTTAAAAAGTAACGGTTGCATTTATAATAAAATTAATTTATAATTATTGATTTAAAAAGGTGATAATATGGAAGCTAAATTATATAAAGGTTGGTCGGAAGATGAGAAGGAAGTTTTCCGTAAATGGTTAGTTAGTCATCTTAAGTATGGTCCTGTAACTGTCTATTTTACGAAAAAAGATGGTTCAGAGCGTAAGATGGATTGCACTCTCAAAGAAGAAAATATTGTTCGGTATGAAAAAAAGACTGAACAAGTAAAAACCTTAAATGAAGAAACTTGCCCAGTATTCGATCTGGAAAAAAATGAGTGGAGATCTTTTAGGTACGACTCTATTACTAAGGTGGAGTTTATATTATAATGAGTCGAATAAAAATAATCGAACCTAGGGTATCCCCTGAAAATTATATTTCAGGTCTTAGTCATGCCTTTAACTGGTATAATCAGGAGAAGGATAAAAAAGATGCTCGTTCCTATTTGAAAGACTATATTACCCTTAACTACACCAAGCACGATGTTAAGACCTTCGATCGTTTACCAGACTCAAAAATAATTAGTACTTATGGCTGGCTTGCTCGTTTGGTTCTAAATGGTTCTTTGGAGATTAAAGAACAAGATCAAGTTAAGATGAGTAAGTATTTAGAAAGTATTTTAGATACCTCAGACGTTGAAGAACAAGAAGAGATTGTTGAAGAGGTAAAGGTATTACGTCCATCAGTACGGGATAACATGAAAGAAAAAGTAAGTGAATATCTGGGTGAGTTAGAAGGTGCTATTGATGACTTTTTTATTATTGGTAAAGAACTTAATCTTTATACTGACCTAAAGTCAAGAGCTGTCCCCCAGCCTTACTGCCCGTTTATTGCAGAGTGGATTAAAAAAACCGCTTCTGAATACATTACAATATATGAATCTACGGATGATCAGACAAAAGAAGGTTATAGTAATATTGGTAAGCGTAAGATAACACAACTAATTAAACTTATTAATTCGTGGTCTGAAGACCTAGATCGTTATACACTGTTTAAGAAAGCAAATCGTAAACCAAGAGTTAAAAAAGCTAAGCCTGCTGGCGTTCAAGTATCTAAACTCAAGTATAAACGTGAAGATACTGAACTAAAGATTAAGTCAGTCATCCCATCTGAAATTGTTGGGTCGTCCCAGGTGTGGGTATATAATACTAAGTATAAGAAACTTGCTGTGTACAGAACAGATGCAGCTTTAGGTATTGAGGTAAAAGGTTCTACCTTACAAAACTACGACCCTGATCTATCAGAGCAAAAGACCTTGCGCAAGCCCCTTGAGACTCTTAAAGAGGTATTAAGTGCAAGTAAGATACAGCTCCGTAAAATTATTCCTGAACTAACTACTAAAGAAACACCTGTTAACGGTCGTATTAACGACGAATGTATTATATTGAGGGTTATTAGGTGATTTTAATTGATTATAGTCAGACTATTATATCAAATTTGATGGCCGAGATAGGAAGCCGCAATGACGTTGAAATAGAAGTTGATCTATTACGGCATATGGTTGTAAATTCAATCAGAGGCCATAAGCAAAAGTTTGGGCGAGAGTATGGGGAAATAGTAATAGCTTGTGATAGTAAGAAGTATTGGCGTAAACAATATTTTCCTTATTATAAAGCAAACCGAAAAAAAGCCAGAGAAGCTTCTGGCTTCAATTGGCCTCTTATTTTCGATACTATTAATATTTTAAAGGAAGAGTTACGCGCTTTCTTTCCCTATCGTGTTATTGAGGTTGAGGGGGCAGAGGCAGATGATGTAATTGCTACCCTGGTTAAATGGTCAGCTGAAAACGATGTCAAGGAGGGGGCTTTGTTTGCAGAGCCTTTTCCACTTTTAATAATTTCTGGGGATCATGACTTTATACAGCTCCAACACTTTAAGCATGTAAAACAATATTCACCAGTAATGAAGAAGTTTCTTACACCTTACCGTACCCCTGAAAAGTATATATTAGAGCATATTATTAAGGGTGATAAGGGTGATGGAATTCCTAACGTACTTTCGGCCGATAATACGTTTATTACCGGGGAAAGACAGAAAAAAATTATGTCGACTAAATTAGAGGACTGGATTAAAGACCCTTCTACCATGCCTACCGATACCATATTCCAACGTAATTATGATCGTAATAAGATGTTGGTTGACTTTGCCTGTATTCCTAAAACAGTTAAAGAGACTATTATAAATACCTATACTAATACTCTATCAGGAGACAAGAGTAAGTTATTAGATTACTTTATTAGTAATAGAATGAAATTGATGATTGAACATTTAGGAGAATTTTAATGTCGTTGATATTTTCAGAAATACTTGACCTGGTCAATAATGCAAAGACAAAAGAAGAAAAAATCTTTTTACTTCGTAAGCATAGTATGCCAGCTTATAAAGGTATATTAAGAATAAATTTTGATGAGTCAGTGAGTATGGGATTGCCTGCTGGTGAGCCTCCATTTAAAAAAGAAAGTGGTAAGCCTATAGGTTATCATGAAGCAAATTTAATTACTGAGTTTAGACGTTTTTATATTTGGCTAGATCCTAAACAAAAGCTTACAAAGATTCGTAAAGAAAAGCTTTTTATCGAAATGCTCGAAGGTCTGCATTTATCGGAGGCAGAGATCTTGTGTCTTGTAAAGGATAAAGATCTAGAAAAAAAATATAAAACTATAACTTACGATATTGTTCGTGAAGCATTTCCTGATCTTTTACCTGTTAAAATAAAAGTAAAGAAAGAAAATCTTGTCCCTTTATCCTAAAGTCGCTCTGGCAAAGGTTTAAAAAACCTAAGTCACTTTGGGGAGTTGAGGGCGGCTATTTACCCCAAGATAACTTTTTTGACGTAAGACTCATCAACCGTAACCGTAGCCGTAAGAGATAATTTAGTATATAATAAGTTATATTACGGAGGAAGTTGATATGGGTATTATATATTTGAATGGTAAGAGATCTAAAGCTAAAACTCTACCTAAGGCTGAGAGGGAGGCTTATAGTAGGTGGTGTGAAAAGTATAATATTAAACCGAATGGAAAGGCTGGGAAAAAAAGTTTACGTTCTAATGTTAGTTTACCTGGTACGGTATATACTCCCTATGTGCGGGAGACTGTTTATTATCCTAGTTTAGATACTGGTCATAAGGGGGCGGTAACTACTGGTAAGACTAAAAATGTATATACCGGGGATAAGATGTTAGGTATTGCAGTAATGCATAAGTCTAACTTAGTACCTATCTTTACTGAAGAAAATGCGGTTGAAGTATCTAAAATGAGACGCGGATGAAAATTTTACTAGGTTCAGACCTACATATCGAGTTTGGTCAACTCGAAGTTACAAACGTACATAATGCTGATGTACTGATTCTTTCCGGTGATATTGTTACTGCGCATGACCTGCGGGGTTGGAATCCTAGTAGTATTATTCCTCCTATGGAAAAAACACAGCGCTTTATGACGTTCTTTGAGCAATGTTCAACTAACTTTAAGCATGTATTGTATGTAATGGGCAATCATGAGCACTACCATGGTGACTATGCTGCCTCAGCCGATATTTTACGTTCGGTTCTCGAAGAATTTCCTAATATTCATTTCATGGATAAAGAAAGTATTATGATCGATGACGTTACATTCATCGGTGGTACTCTTTGGACTGATATGAATAAGGAAGACCCGCATACCCTGCATTCAATTAAACGTGTTATGAACGACTTTAGAATTATTAAAAATAGTTTAAGAGTAGTTTCATTTAAAGATCAGGAAGGAAGATTTCACGAGAGGATTGCTACCCTCTGCCCGGAAGATACTGTAGAGGATCATAAAGCAATGCTTACATTTATTGATCAGTCTACAAAAGACAGTACTAAAAAGTATATTGTTGTTGGACATCATTCACCATCTAAAGCATCTACCCATCCTCGATATAAAGAGGAGTTGATGATGAATGGAGCATACAGCAGCGATCTGTCTGAATTTATCTTGAACAGACCACAGATTAAACTTTGGACACATGGACACACACATTACTCCTATGACTATATGATTGGCTCTACTCGTATTGTTTGTAACCCACGCGGGTACATTCACTATGAAGAAATAGCTGATACTTTTGAATTTAAACTACTTGAGGTATAAAATGAGTTTGCCTTCCGATCCCACCGCCCGTAAAGCTATTAAGAAATGTATGGATGAGCTTTCAGCATCTATGACACGTATTGATGGTGAGCGTTATTTAATTAAAGAAGCTATTAATAATATTTGCGAAGAATATGAAATGAGCAAGAAAACGTTTCGGCGTCTTGCAAAGGTATATCATAAACAAAATTTCTCGCGAGAAGTTGCTGAGCATGAAGAATTTGAAACAATGTATGAGCAACTTACCGGTGAGACAACTTTAGGAAATGAAACTACTAATGCAAATTTTTAATTTAGAATACAGTATATTAGATAAACTGGGTCGAGCAAAAAGTACCAGTCATGTAGGTATCTTTAAAACTGAGGCGGATATTGAGATTGCAAAAGAAAAGATTATAAAGAAAAATCCTAAGCATAAAGTTTCTTTTAAAATCTTTCTTATATATAATATCTTTAGTACTTTATGAATATTTTTTATCTTAGTAATGATCCTCAAGACTGTGCCATTCAACATGTAGACAAGCATGTGGTAAAGATGTCTTTAGAATATGGTCAACTCATGTCTACCGCTCATAGAGTATTGGATGGGGAACCTTATTACGGTAAGACAAAAAATAATAGAAATATACTTAGATTTTTGTTACCCGATCAAAGGGAAAATGTAATTTGGAAAGCATCACACATTAACCACCCCTCTGGTCTTTGGGTCAGAGCTTCTTCCTCCCACTATCAATGGATGTATAGGTTATGGTTACAAATGCTTGAGGAGTATACATATAGATATAATCGTAAGCATTCTGTAGAACGAATGGTACCTTGGTTTGAAAAGTTACCACATAATATACCTGATAAAGGGTGGTTAACTGATCCAACTCCGGCCATGCCTGAAGAATATAAAGTCAACTCTTCAATTATTAGCTATCGTAATTATTACCAGGGAGATAAAAAAAATTTTGCTAATTGGAAAAATAGAGAAAAACCTTCCTGGTTTATATAAATAAAAATATGCCAACTTATACATTTCGCAATACATTAACAAATGAAGTTTTTGATAAGTTTATGAGCATTGCCGATAGGGAGCAATACTTTTTAGATAATCCAAATTTAATATCAGTTATGGGCGCCCCCGCTATGGGGGATTCAGTTAGACTAGGTATTAGGAAACCTGATGACGGTTTTAGAGAGGTGCTGTCAAAAATTAGTGATGCAAACTATAAGAGTAACTTAAAGGGTAAGCTATCTAGATGATGGATTATGTGATATCTGACCATCAATAAAGGACCGAGGGTAAAGCTCAGGTCTTTTTTTTTAGGAGGCATTATGACAAGAAAAATAAACCGTTTGAGTATAGTTGAGGGAGATGGGTATAGAGATAATAACAAGTCTATTACCAAAATAACTGCAACAAGCAATGCTCTTAAAATAAAACCGGATCATCTAAAAACTTTTGACCCCCTTACTGAAAATCAGCGTAAATTTTATGAGGCCTATAAAAGAGGGGATTATTTTATAGCCCTTCATGGGGTGGCAGGTACTGGGAAAACTTTTATTGCTCTTTACAAAGCCTTGGAAGAAGTTTTAGATAAGACAAACCCTTTTAATAAAATTATCATAGTAAGATCAGCAGTGCCTTCTAGAGAGGTTGGTCACCTACCGGGTAGTTTAGATGAAAAGACTGAGATTTATAGACAACCGTATCAACAAATATGTACCACCCTCTTTGGAAGGGCAGATGCGTATCATAGACTTGAAGAACAGGGGCATATAGAGTTTATATCTACATCTTTTATCAGAGGTATGTCCTTTGATGATGCCATTATCATTGTTGATGAGATGCAGAATATGAATTATGAAGAAATAGATACTGTAATGACGAGGGTGGGATATCGATCAAAAATAATATGGTGTGGTGATTATAGACAAACAGACCTAAATAAGAAGAAGAATGACGTAAGTGGTATACTTAAGTTTTTTGATATAGCCCACCACATGCAGGCATTTACAAGAATAGAATTTTTACCAGCTGATATTGTTAGAAGCTCTTTGGTAAAAGATTATATTATTGCAAAACTTCAATATGAAGATTCAAACGATTAAGGATAAAAATGAGTACATTTGAATTTGATTTTACTTTAGAAAAATTAAAAGAACTTATTCCCGGCGCCGCTGGGGGTGTACAAGCCTGGTACGACGGCTTGACTGATGCCTTGCCTCAGTATGAAATCGTAACAGCCCAGAGGGTTGCAGCATTTATTGCTCAGTGTGCCCATGAGTCAGGGGGCTTTAGAATGATGGAAGAGAATTTAAATTATAAAACAGCTACTCTGGGTAAGCTTTGGCCCAAACGCTACCCCCCCGGTATTGCCGAACAGTACGCAGGCAAGCCCCAGGCCATTGCCAATAAGTCGTATGGGGGTAGGATGGGGAATGGGGATGAGGCTTCCGGGGATGGTTGGAAGTTTCGTGGCAGAGGTATTCTTCAACTTACAGGCAAGGACAATTACAGCGCTTGTTCTAAATATTTATTTCAGGACGATACACTTCTTGACAATCCCGACATCTTGCTGGATCCTTACTATGCAACGCATTCGGCATGCTGGTTTTGGAATCAGAATAAATTAAATACGTATGCTGATTCTGGGGATATACTTAATATGACCAAGCGTATCAATGGTGGTACTATAGGTTTAGAAGATAGAATAAAGCACTACAATCATGCTATTGAGGTTTTAACTGATAGTCACTAAAATATAAAAATGAAATTTAATCATGTAAAACTTGAAGGTACTGTACCTAAGTTACAGCAAATAAATGAGGGGGGTATCAGGTATTATGTAACCCCAGAAGGTAGCAAGTACCCTTCTATCACCACCGTGCTTTCGGCCTATAATATTAAAGAAATTATGGAGTGGCGCAAGAGGGTGGGGGAAGAAGTTGCCAATAAGATTTCAAAACAAGCCTCCTCCCGTGGTACACGTATGCATACTCTGTGTGAACAATATCTTAATAATAAAGAGCCTACGTTCAAAACACCGTTAGATACTGAGACTTTTAATAGATTTAAGCCCGTCTTACATAGGATTAATAACATATATGCACAAGAAATACGCATGTATTCAGACCATCTTAGAATAGCAGGTACGGTAGATTGTGTGGCCGAGTTTGATGGTAAGCTTTCAGTTATTGATTTTAAAACTTCTAAGAGACTTAAGAACGAAGAAGATATTGAAAATTATTTTATGCAAGTAAGCGGTTACGCAGTAATGTTTGAAGAACGTTTTAATATACCAGTAAATAGAGTAGTAGTTGCAATTGCAGTAGATGATAAAGATCCGCAAGTTTTTATAGCTAAAAGGGATACATATATAAGTAACCTTTTAAAATTTCGGGATATATACGAAAGAAAGAATGGATTTTTTATTGCCATGCCTGTATAATCTATATGTGGGCGGTTGAGAAATTCAGTCGTATAAGTATATTATGTTATTACTGTATGAAGCAAAGAGAAAAGAGTTCTGGACGCGGGTGCGAATCCCGCCAGGTCCACCATAAGGAGATTTAAATGGCAGTGATTTTGATCAGGGGCGGCAATGAAGAACCCCTTAGTACAAAAGGTTAGCAGTTACTTGTTTAAAGCATATATTGTCTGGAGCATTATTGCTGACATAATCCTAATCGGAGGGTTGATTGCCCTCTGGTTTGGTGGAATCAAAATCACTTTATGATGGGCCTGAAATAGATTCGACAGGGCAAAGAGTAAATTAGTGGACAGTACGGCAAGGTAGAAGCCGTTAGGATTGGGGCAACCCGGTCGTAGAAGCAAAAAACGTAAACGCAAACGACGAACAGTTCGCATTGGCAGCCTAAACTCTGCCTAGGGTTTTTGATAGTTTATCCTCGTAACAGAATTAAACTATTATTTTTTTACTCACACATACACAAGGAGCTTTTATGAGTAATATGACACCGTTCGAGATTCGCCTAGAACTTTTAAAAATGGCAAAAGAGATGCTTTCTGAAGAATACTATGGAAAGCGTGAAGTAGTTAGCAACGACTGGTTAACAAAAGTCGAAGTCGCTAAACATGCAGGTCAACCAGCACCTGATCATCCGGGCTTTCCAGCCTACCCCCTTGAGACAGAAATTATTGCAAAGGCTCAGGTCTTGAATGGTTTTGTTTCAAATATTCCACTTGAGACAAAGACTTCTATCAAGAAGTAAATAGTGGTCAAGGGACGGTGCTTTGCCGTCCCTTTTAAAGGAGAACAAATGTTTAATACTGTATTAAAATATTTGGTTAGATTGTTAGCTATGATAGGAATTTTATATGCTTTGATTCTAATAACTAATATTAAATTTAATTATCTTAAGACCAAGGATTATAATCAGAAATATGTTACAATGGCTGAAAGAGAAAAACAGCTTTTGTGTTTAGCTAAAAATATTTATTTTGAAGCTGCAACTGAATCTTTCGAAGGTAAAGTAGCTGTTGCCCAGGTTACTATTAATAGAGCAAACTCAGGTAAGTTTCCGGAAGATATTTGCGATGTGGTCTTTCAAAAGACGAGAATAGCTGAAAGAATAATCTGTCAATTTTCCTGGTATTGTGAAGCAGGACCAAAAGTGGTTAAATCGAATAAACACTTTGAGGAATCTGAATTGGTTGCCAAGAAAGTTTTATTAGAAAATTTTAGATTACCCTCCCTTACCGGTGCTATGTATTATCATGCGGACTATGTTAGTCCTAACTGGAACCTTCCTAAAATTACAAAAATTGGTCGTCACATCTTCTATGGAGAAAAAATATGAGTATTGAATCTAATGGTGATAAATTTGAACGTATACTTAATACTTCTAGAGAAATACTGATAAAGTTCTTTTCTAATTTTAGCAAGGCAACCGCCGATACTCTAGGCTGGTTAGCAATTATTGTACTTCATGCATCTACAATTCCGGGGTTACTGGCAGTTAAGTCAGGTATCTCCGATAGCATGCCCCCGCTTGAACTGGTTTTATTTTTATGGGCTGGCCTATTGCTTTATTTTATAAGATCAGCTATCATTAAGGATATGCTTAACGTTATTACAATTGGTTTAGGATTTGCAATTCAAGCTTTACTATTAGGGTTTATTTTCTTTCAATGATTAATGAAGATGATTTAATACAATTTACTGATACCCTCTTTATAACAAAACGATTTCGCTCCCCCAACGAATTCGGTATCTTTATAGATGAAATGGTAAATCGTCTAAATATTACATATATGGAGGCTGTTATAAATTATTGCAATGAGTTGGAGATTGATATAGAATCGGTTGGTTCTTTAATTAGTCAAAAACTTAGAGAAAAAATACAAGTAGAAGCCGAACAAGCTAACATGATGAAGCCCCGGGGTCACCTACCCCTATGAATATAAAGTCGTTTGAAGTTTATAGATACTATCTAGCGCTAAGACTTCATTTTACAACTGAAGGTTATGATGCCATTAAACAACGTGGTCGAGTTAAAGCTTCAAGACAGGCATTCTTTAAACGCAACGATTTAATGGCCATGCGCAAGGTGGCTGAAACTTATTCAGATAAAGAAGTAGTTGATTTTTTAGTATCAAACTTTATTACCGGAGATAGGTGGGGTGGAGTATTCGATGTAGATGCAAAAGAAAGGTATACAGAATGGAAAAAGCGTATAGAATCTTTATCCTATACATTTGAAAAAGAAATATCTAAGGTACAGGCGTTTAGTGAGAAAACTAATATTACCTTTAGGGATTGCCTTTTATCTACAAAAGCCCAGCACCCATATATAATTAAAATGTTTTTAAGGGGAGATGTTTCTATAGAGACACTGGTGATACTAGAAAAGCTTTTAAATTTTACATCTGAACTAGATCATAAACTTGCCGGTGATTTAATATGGCCTGATATTTCTAGGATTATACGAAAGTATACCCCGTTTTTAGGATTTAAAAAAGAAAAGTACGATGGAATACTACGAAGAACAATTGGATCAAACTAAAAATAGAATTATTGAGCTTGAAAAAAACATATCAGTTATGCATGAAAATTTGTTAACTGTGGCCGATCAGATTAAAGAGACTCAAGTTTTTTTAATTAAGATGGCAAGGAATCAGTCAGAAATGTCAAAGCGTCTGTCAATGTGGCCCTATATTGCAGTTTCATTAAACCAGGAGGACGATGAATAATGTTAGAAACCATTTTTTGGATTTTAGTAGGAGCTTTTATCGGGTGGCATGTACCACAGCCCCAATGGGCGGTCGCTGTAAAAGATAAAATTTTAGGACTATTTAAGAAGGTGTAAACAACCGTTAAGTACGATGAGAAGTAAGAACAAAATGGCAGATTGGGAATGGGAAAAAAAACCTAAAGGACCTAAAAAAGGTACCGATAAAATTGCAAAACATCGCAAAAGCATATATAATATGCTATCAGACTACGACGAAGATGATTATTTTGACGAAGAGTTTGATAGCGAAACTGACGTGAATAATTATCTAGATAATGATAACAACTAACGTTAATACTACGCTTATATACTTTAATACAACGCTATACGGAGATAAAAATGGCATTAGACTTTTCTGCACTTAAAAAGCAACGCGGCTCTTTTGACAGCTTAATGAAAGAGGTCGAGAAGATTGCAACCCCGCAATCTACTGAAACACAGAAGGATGACCGTCTTTGGTCACTAGAGGTTGATAAGGCCGGTAACGGTTATGCAGTCATTCGCTTCCTTCCCCCCACCAAAGGTGAAGATATACCATGGGTGAGAATTTGGAATCATGGGTTCCAAGGTCCTACTGGTAAATGGTATATTGAAAACTCACTTAATACTCTAGGCAAACCCGATCCGGTATCAGAACTTAATACCGAACTCTGGAACTCCGGCACCGAGGCTAATAAAGAGATTGCACGTAAGCAAAAGCGTCGATTATCTTATATGACAAACGTACTGATTGTAAAGGATCCTACCCACCCCGAGAATGAGGGTAAGGTTATGCTTTTCAAGTTCGGTAAGAAGATTTTTGATAAGATCAAAGATGTAATGCAACCTCAGTTCGAGGACGAGGATCCAGTTAATCCTTTCGACTTCTGGAAGGGTGCTAACTTCAAGCTCAAAGCTCGTAATGTAGAGGGTTATCGTAATTACGATAAGTCTGAGTTTGATAGCGCATCCCCGGTCTCAACCGACGATGAAGAGTTAGAAAAGATCTGGAATAAGCAGTACTCACTGAATGAGTTCTTGGATCCAAAGCACTTTAAACCCTACGATGAACTTAAGGCTAAGTTGCAACAAGTACTATCAGCAACTGGTACTATTGCCTCACATATTGATAAGGTTGACTTGGGGGAAGATATTCCTCGTCATACCTCTAACTTAAAACCTGAGGTACCTCAAATTAAGGTAGAACGGGTTAAGCCAAAAGCTGTAGATTTAGATAATGAAGATGAATCGTTATCGTATTTTGCCAAGCTTGCAAACGATAATTAAAGAGTTAGTAAGTCTTTGCTGGAAGAGGTGCTCGTGTCCCTTGGACACTCAGGCCTCCTTAAGGTGACGAGCTATAATGGTGTAGTTAAATAGTATTTTTTTATAAACTTAGGAGATTTAAATGAAGACAGTTAATATATTTGTTGCAGCAGTTATCGCTCTTTTTACCTCAGTAGTTATGGCTCAAGCCACTCCTGCTGCAGCTCCTGCGGCTAAGAAAGATGAAAAGAAAGTAGAAGCTAAGAAAGATGCACCTGCAGCCCCAGCCGCAGCTCCTGCTACCGCCGCATCGGCGGCTAAGAAAGATGAAAAGAAAGTAGAAGCTAAAAAGTAATTTTTACTTCTTTTAATAAAGGGGCCTTAGAGCCCCTTTTTTTATTTCTTCTTTTCTACCTTCTTTACCTCGTGGCACTTATCTTTTTCAGCTGTCTGCCCCTCCTTACAAGGTTTCTTAACGACAGGCTTCTTTTGAGCGGTAACCGGAGGCTTTTCGTCTTTTTTTGCAGCATCTGCATAAACAAATGAAGAAGAGACAATAAGGGTAAGTGCAATTAAAATATTTTTCATTTTTTCCTTAAAAAACTAAAACACGGTCGTTGTATCTATCTAGAGCCGAACCCGATCTTTCTGCCCTTGGTGACGGTTTTATGGGTACAAAAGATTGAGTATTAGTATTGTTTACGTTACTAGAAATTATGGGTTGTACGGCAGACTGTCGCATATTAGCTTCTCTGGTAAGATCCGAATTTTCAGTAGATTGTTTACTAACTTCTGAACCCATAGATGCGGAGGCAGCTGCAGCCAGCTGACCTGATCGCTCATTACTAGCTCTCATAGAACGAGCTGCTTCAATACTTCTTTTACCTTTTACAGGAGCACCGCCCCCAGCCTTCACATCTGCATCTATCTCAGCCTCGATCCGGTCGGCTTCCTTGTTATGATACTCATTACTAAACACATCACCAGGCTTACTTGGGATCGAAAATGCGGCTGGGCCTGCGCCCGGGGCTGCAGTTTTACCTGCAACAGGTCCCCCCTTGGCCATGCCCGGTGCTAGAGCAGCAGCTGTTGCGTCACCTGGGGCAGCAGCATTAACTGGCTTCTTTTCTACAACTGGTATCGCTGCTGCACCCGACCGAGTTGATATAGCTTTATTGGGATTGTTGGCTAGGTCTGCCAGAGCCTTTGTGTCCATGGACTGGCCTACAATGCCATCATACGTTCGCACTAATTTTCCTGTGGCGCGGTCAATAACATCAACACTATCACCTGATCCAGAAAATTTATACTTATCTGGAGGATATTCTTTTTGTAGATCAGCGATCATCTTGTTGTCAGCATCTATGGCATTTTGCATTTGCGCTGGTATCGCTGCTGCACCGGCTGCTAAGTCAGCTGTAACAGGATTCTTTGCACCAGAGCCACCAGTTACTTTTTCACTGCGTAATTCTTTCTGTATCTGCTCACTATACTGGTCTTTAGCCCTGAAAGGATCAATGTCTTTAGCTGCTACACCTTTTTCTAATAGAGCAGCTGTATATTTTTTTCTTTTATCAGACTCACTTAACCCAGTTTCATCACCTTCTTTGTAATCTGTTTTAAAGGGTTTTCCTGTAGGGTGTCGACCGGCTGCATTAGCCTCTTCTGCCTGTTTATTTAACTGGGCTGCATATGTAGCACTCATAGGCTTTACATCTCTACCTACATCTGCTTCCTTATACTCACTCCCTATTTTAATACTTTGAAGGCCTAATGTTGTTTCTTCTTTTTTTAATTTATCGTATTCAGCCTGTTTTTTAGGGTCATTAAATTTACCGGGTGTTATTCCTGACTCAATATCACCTTTTGGTTTTACATCGAACGGATTAGCTTTCTCGAATTCTTTTATTTTTTCTCTTGCAGCTGCTTCCTTAGCTTCACTTTCTTGAAACTCTTTCTTTATCCCTGATAGTTTTTCCGCTTTACCTAAATTACCTGAATCTTTCATAGATGCAACAGCTGCAGTTTGTTTCTGCTTAGCGTATTGAGCTTCAATCTCTGGTGAATACTTATTACCTGAGGCTTTTGACGATCCAATAGCTATCATCTGTGCTTGAGATAATGGCTGGCCAGGAATATACGGCTCTCCAGCAATATCTAAAGGTTGCCCCCCCACTGGTACAGTAGCCGGTGTTGGAGCTAGAGCCTCTTTTGTAGCTGCACCAGGTGTATCTGTCCTACCTCCAAAGAAGCCTTTAACAGCATTTATACCACTTCCAACTTTTTCACCAACATACTTACCTGCACTTGAACCCGCAAAAGCACCTAATGCACCACCTGCGATAGTGCCAATGCCGGCACCAATTGCTGTACCTGCACCTGGTATAATTGAGCCAATTGCAGCTCCTAGCTTAGCGCCTGCCATACCTCCAGCAATAGCACCACCAGCCATACCGGTACCCTCGCCAACTGCACCACTCTTTTCTACAGTAGCAGTATTACCTATTTCTTTCCTTGCAGTAGCCGCTTCTTCCGGGTTCATTTCACCGGAATCAACCTTTGCCTGCACCTCCTCTAACTTAGCTTGTTTAGAGTCCTCGGCGGCTGTATATCCTTTATATGCAGTGTAAGCACCTAAGCCCACAGCAGCTGTTGCACCAAGAGCCTTACCTGCCCCGGAGGCTGCAAATCTTGCAATACCACCCCCTAAAGAGAGGGCACCCTTACCAACTGCTTTTGCACCTTTTACAATTGCACCACCGGCTTTCTTAGCCAGTTTCCCCATACCTGCTAGACCTGCTAATGCATCAACCCCGCCACCGCTCCCGCCGCTCCCGCCCTCTTTAACTGCCTCTTTAAGCTCGTCTAATTTTGCAGCAATTAGTTTATTGGAATTATGGATAGCTTTGTTCTTTGTGACCTTACCCGGTTCATCATTAGTTGACGGGGCAAGAGCAGCGCTAATTTTCTTAAGTTCATTTAGTTGCTGTTCGAGAAGATCATTATTAATAGCAGTTAACTCTACATCTTTTTTAGCACTTTCTGCCATTACCTCTTGTGCAGATTGAATATTATCGGATTCAGAATTAATACCTGCAATATCAGGCTTAGCTTTTACATCAACTACCTTTTCATTATTACTGACTTCTTTATTACTAACTTCTTTATTAGTAATTTCTGGCTGTACTTGAACATCTTCCTTCTTATCAACCTTATTGGTCATAAAGTCATAAATGCCTTTTAATCTGGCACCTAAAGCTTTACCAAGATCTCCAATATTGCCAAAACTGGTTATTTCTTCGTCTTTTTTTTTCTTAGGTGTAACGTCACCTGGCTGATCGATAACAGTAGTCTTTTTACCTAATTCAACTGGTTTAAAATTAATTTGATTTTGTTCAGATTCTCTAACTCTTTTACCTTGACCTTGCAGTCTGTTAGCTGCAGTCTCAAAATCAACGTATGCACCTTGCTTTATCGTCTTACCAGATACATCACTAGTAAGTTCTTTACCAGATACATTTCTATACTGTGCGCTCTCTTTATCATACTCAAGACTTCCCTCAGACACTTTTCTTAAGAGGGCTTGTTCTTCTAAAGACTTTTCTAATATTTGTGATTGATTTTCCAGAGCATTTATTACCGGTTTAAATTCAAACTTTACACTCATCCCGGTGATAGCTTTTTCTAAATTTTCTAATTTTGTGGCAAGTTCATCTAATTGTTCTTCTCTTTTATCGGCATCCTTCCCCGCCGTCTCCTTCCCATACTTAACTGTTAAAGCACTAAGCAATAACTCGGCTTTATTTTGCCCTTGAATTTTTTCAAGAAAGTCTTTAAATGCTTGATCTTTTTCCATTTACATGTTCCGGGCGTTTTGTTTTAATATCTTTAACTTTTCATTTTCTTTTTTAATATAATCAATTAACAGCGATACATAAATTTCCCTTTCCCAGGGAAGCATTTCTTCTAACTCAGTTAAACTATAACTATGGTGCTGCATGAGGGAGAAGTTTAAGGTGTAATAATTTATTAGGGAGTCTTGGGAAAGGGTCAGACGAAAAAATTACTTAGTCCCTCAAGTCTAGATATATTATGCCTACCGCATGCAGTGCAATCAGTTTCTATAACTTGAACAACCTTGGGGGCGGTTACAAAAAATTCTTCTATTTTATCAAATTGACTTTTTGTAAGTGAAAAAATAAAATCATCTAATTCTTTTGGAGTTTGATCCTTTGAATCCCAGTAATTATCGTTATCATATACCCCTTTAACACATCTTACTATAAGATCTACAATTTTATTTGTATCGTTAGAGGCGTATACCTCAACCACCTCATTAAAGGCGGGGTAATTCATCTCTACCCCATACTCCTTATCTAGCATAATTTTATTGTTATGTTTAGGATTCTTTTCAACCTTAAGGTTATCAATGTTAAAGGTAGTATTAATTTTATTACCACATTCACAATTAACCACCACCTCAACCGATTCACTTATAGATTTTGCCCTTAGTTGTAAGAAGATGTATTCAATATCAAAATGAGGTAGTTTTTTAATTTCAAGTGCATTGAACGTACAAACATCTACCAACTCATTGACTATTCTGGCCACTTCAGAATCATCAGCCTCGGCCATAGTTAAAAGTATTTTATGCTCTTTAACTAGAAAAGGCCTGTACTTTATTTTTTTACCAGAAGAGGGTAAAGTTAATTGAAAGGTTGGTGTATTTAATTTTGGTAAAGTCATTATAACTCCTCATTCATCTTTGTAAATCAAGTCTTCTTGGGTCATTTTGAGCAAAACTTTGTCTTGCTTCATTAGCTCGAATATTTGAAGTTGTATTAACCCAATAACGATAGGCAAACACCACGTTTAATCTATGGGTTTGATTTGAAGAAGTATTATTAAGGTCCATCAGGTTAATATTTCTTGGAAATGCCTCTAATAATTCTATCTCATTAGTCATATTATTTTGCTCATCTAACTGTCTAATAGTTATAGTACTAATATAATTTTCTTGATAACCCACCGTAAATTGTCTTTTATCTACAATAATGTGCATCCAATCTTCAAAAAATCTTCTTATCTTCATATCTCTATCAACGTGAAAGGTGATAGGTATTCCTTCCCCTCCATATTCTGAAGTTACAGGTCTTTGGTAGGTTGGTCCAAATATTTTGAACGGTTTGGCAAAAATATTAAGTAATGGTATGTTAGCCTGTTCGACATAAAGACTGGCAAGATCGGCCCCATACCTCTCAGATGCACCTAATCCTTTAGGTGGAGGTATAATAATTTCAAACCGATTATTTCTGGCAAGACCCTCCCCACTTAAAACTTGAGTCCTGAATCTTTCTAAACTATAATTTGCCATTAATACATCTCTCTGGAGTCTTGCCAGATTTTATTTTTACTGGCACCTACAAAACGTTCAACTGGTAATAAAGACGCAGTCACCCAGTCAGGGTATTTAATATTTAAAAATCTAGTTTGTACATGATCATCAAGATAGTGCTTAACACATGCCTTAACTGGTGCAACCCTTGACATAGTAAGTAAGGTACTCCAATTAACTCTTACCCTGTTGGTTTCAGACATTGTATTATCCAATGCATATTCTTGTAAAGCACCTAGAAGTTTAAATCTAAGGGTATAAGGTAGATAATGTAAGTTTATACCATAGAATCCCCCAGCAACTTTTTTAAATGGCAATGCAAGCGGAAACATATCGTAATAGGGTAGTTTATCTTTTAATTTAGGGTCATAAAAAAACATATATAAATTACCTGGCATGATACGGGTGGTTAAATCTGGTGCATTTTGCATTAGCTTACCAGGCTTGGTTGCAGCAGCAGCCAGGGCTTTTACCTGGGTCTGATACCAGGAAAGAGATCGATCGGTATCCCCTACTTTTGATCTTATATTTAAAAAAGGGTTAAGTACAGTTGCCATTTATTATTTATTAGGTTGATATACCTAGATCGTTTTCAGTCAGTACTAAAAATTTCATACCCCTATCAATACAAAATTCATCTGCTGCCTTCCACTTTGCCTGATTAGTTCCATACAGGAATACCTCTTCTATAAATTTTCTGGTTTGTTTCTTAGGAATTGCAGGGGGCTTAGTAAATTTATCAGGCTTTATTTCCACCAGGTACTTTGTAATAAATCCTTTTTTATCGCATACTTTTATATAAAAATCAACAAAATAACGATGTGTCTTTGAATCAACAGGAGACTTATAAGGTATAATTATTGTTTCTGACCCCCACTCTAAAACTGATGTATTTGTATCGCACCATTTCATAAATTTTAGTTCCCAAGAAGATCGATAAACAACCTCCAGTATATCCCCTCTATACTTGGCAGGATTATTAATCCTATATCGACCTTTGTAAACACCTTTGTACATATATAAATATTAAGAAAATAAGTACTAACATACTATTTATCGGAAAAAAATGACACTAGATAAAGATATTCAACAGAGGACAGCCAGAGAGGCAAATGAGGCTAGATTTAATGCTGCAGCTACAGACCCTTATATAGATAAGGGATCGTTTAGGGAATCAAAATTTAATATTAATGTTCTGAAATACCCAAGTGATTTGGGTTCTGATGATAATCTTCACTACATTGAATTTAATATTAACGTAAAAGGTAAGTCTGAATTTAATAAAGATAATCGATTGTTTGAAGTTAAACGTGATCCCGATTCCGCAAATCTATCAGGTGATGAATTAGGTACTGTAGCTACTTTAGGTAGTGCAGCAGCTGCAGGCGTAGTTGGAGCTGCAGCTTCTAGTTCAGTTTTAGGCATGATTCCAGTTAAACCTACCGGGGGTAAAACAGCCCTAGGTTCTAGAGCAGCAGCTGATAGGGTTATTTCAGTAGGTGTAGGTATTGGTGCGGCTGCAGCCACCGCCGCTGCAGTTAACGCCAATAAATTTTTAAAACCTGATACTTCATTTAGAATTTCAGATGTAATAGCCTTATATGTAGACGGTCCCCCAACCGTAAAATATGGCATGAATTATGCAAATAAAGAGTTAGGTACACTTGCAGGTTTGGTAAGTGGGGGATTAGTAGAATCCTTAGGTGCGCTAAATCCTTTGGGTGAAAAAGGAGCAGCCTTGTTTTCAGCATTTGCAAAAGTACCCTCAGCTTTTGGTATCGATTTGCAATCGGCATTAAGTGCATCTTCTAAGACATCCTTGAATCCATTTAAAGAGGTAATATTTGAATCTGTAGACTTTAGATCCTTTGCATTTAAATATAAATTCCTACCTAAAAATAAAAATGAATCAGAAGCCGTAAGAAACATAATAAAATTATTTAAATTTCATATGCACCCGGAGATGTCCCCGGGAAAATTATTCTTTATATACCCTGCTGAATTTAATATAACCTATTATTTTCAGAGTAAAATAAATAGTTATTTTCATAAACTTGCCCCCTGTGCCCTAGAATCTATGGATATTTCTTATGGTAGCGAACAGTTTTCATCATTTAACGACGGCAACCCTACCGAGATTAATATGACTTTAACGTTTAGAGAAAATGAAATCTTAACCAAGCCAATGATTAACAAAGGGTATTAAATGTATTTTGAAAAATTTCCAATTACATTTTTTAGTCTGGATGATCTAGAGACCGTACAACTGGTACGTAATATATTTTTAAGATTAAATATCAACCAAAATATAAAAGATAATCTAGCTATATTTGATGAATATGATATATTAGATGGGGAGACCCCAGAGATTGTTGCAGATAAATTTTATAGAAATCCACAACTTCACTGGCTTATCCTTCATATGAATGATATTTTAGATCCAAGATTTGATTGGCCTTTATCCCACATAAACCTTATTAGGTACAGTCAATCAAAATATGCCAACGTTGGCGCAATACATCACTATATTGATGCAAACGGATATATAGTTAATTCTAATTATGCAGGCGCCACCTCGGTATCTAACTTTGATTATGAAGATGAATTAAACGAAAATAAGCGTAGAATAAAAGTGCTTAAACCTCAATATGTTGAAGCAGTTAATAAAGAATTTAATAATAAACTTGAGAACATAAATGGCTGAAGACTCAGTACAGAAAGCTGGTTCAGTAAAGATAACAGAACTTAATCTTATTTCATCAAAGAATATAGTTTTTGATCTCAGGGATTTTCTGGTCGAACTTAATATCTATGAGGATATGTTTTCTAATACTCTTACGGGTAATATGGTTTTATCTGATAGTTTAAATCTTATTGAAAAAGTTCCAATTATAGGTGATGAACAACTGGTTTTAGATATAGAAACTCCGTCTTCAGGTCAAAAAATAAGTAAAACTTTCAGAGCATATAAGGTAACTGATCGTAAGGTAGTAAGAGATAATAATACTCAAATTTTTGTTTTACACTTTGCATCAATAGAGTTATTTAAGGATATTTTATCACCTATATTCCAACCATTTGAAGGAACCGTAGGGGGTATAGCTACTTCTATCTATAATAGTTATATTTCTGTTGGTAGACCCCTAATAGATAACGGTGCAACTGCAAATCAAATAAAATTTATATGCCCGGGCTGGTCTCCATTTTATTGCATTAATTGGCTGGCTTCTAAAGGTATTCCTTTGTTTGGTTCAGCAAAAAATATTATATTTTATGAATCAAATAAAGCTTTTTATTTTACCAGTGTTGAGGAATTATTTACCAAAAAATTATCAATTGGTACCTATTCAATATCGGCCTCTAATATTAGAGATGGCGCATCATCCCCAGATATTAATAGGGAGTATTTTATTGCAAAAGATGTAGAAATGATAGAAACAGCTGATTTTATAAAACATAATACTAGTGGGTACCTTGCAAATCAACTAATAACTTTAGATATTTTTAATAAAAAATATAGTGTCACATCTTATGATCACCCAAGTGCATATAAAAGACAACATCATACATCGGGTCCAGGTGCAACCGCCATACCGCCGTTTGGAAACAACCCATCAAGAAGTTCTGCATCCAATATAAGTTTTTATTCTGTAAATCCTAAACTTTATAATGATTTTCCAGATAACATAAGTGAAAAGATGAGTTCAATACATGGTAATAGGAAATCTAGTATGTTAGAACTTACTAATATAAAGATGCATATTACTGTACCAGGTCGCACTGATGTAGAGGTGGGTAATATGTTATATTTCTCTTATCCTGAGTTAGGTCCAAAAGATGCATCTAGTGACCCACAGTCACAAGATACCAGTTTTTCAGGTTTTTATCTAATAACTGCTATCCACCATAAAATAAATAAGATTGATCATTCAATGAGAATGGAAATTATTAAAGACTCCCTCACTATGTGATAAAGGCTAATTATGCAAAAAATATTTAATAAAGATGGTTTTAACTGGTTTATAGGAGTAGTAGAAGATCGCCAAGACCCAGAAAAAATAGGTAGATGCAGGGTACGTATTTATGGCTACCATATAGAAAGTAAAGCAATTTTACCCACTGAGCACCTGCCATGGGCAGTATGCATTCAGCCTATTACCTCTGCTGCTACTTCGGGCATAGGTTCCTCCCCCCTCGGACCGGTAGAGGGATCCTGGGTAGTAGGGTTTTTCTTAGATGGTAATGATATGCAGCAGCCAGCCATGTTTGGAACTATTTCAAGTAAGGCGGCAGAGGTAGCGTTTACGGAGTCAGCTGCACCAATTCAGGTGATTAACCCTAACGACGGAACACTAAAGGATAGCTCGGGTAAAGCTGTAGTAGATGGGCAGGGATTGCCAATTAAAGCAGGAACCCCATCTGTACCTGGGTGGGAGATAGGGCAGACGTCGGAAAAATTTGAATCTGGCGGTAAAGGTCCAGATACTATAAACGATTATAATGGCGGGGCGGGGGGTGACCTGGGTGGTGCATCTTATGGTACCTATCAGTTTGCATCTTTTTTACCTCCTTTAATGAAAAATGGTCAACCGAGAGAGTCAGCTAAAAATTCCCCTGTATTACAATTTTTAAATAATTCTAAATTTAAAGATAAGTTCGCCGGTCTTGAGCCTGCCACTGCCTCCTTTGATGCAAAATGGAAAGAAATATCATCTTCTTTCAGGGCAGATTTTAAAAAAGAGCAGCATGACTACATAGAAAAAAAATATTATAAAACCGCACTTTCTAATCTTAGTCGACAGGGCTTAGATTTATCTGGCTACGGACCAGCTGTACAAGATCTAATTTGGTCAAGTGCAGTGCAATTTGGCCCCCACAACATTAAGTTATTTGTTGACCCTTTAAAAGATAAAAGTACTTTAACTGAAAAAGATATTGTAACTCTGGTAAGTGAATATAAAATTAACAACGCATCGGTATTATTTAAGAAAAGTACGGCCGACATCCAGGCCTCGGTTAGGGACAGATTTCAAAAAGAAAAAACAGCCCTACTTAAATTAATTGCATAATGAGTAACTTAATTACAGATCAGATACAAGGGGTACTTGAAAAAAGTATCTCTAGTAAAATTGCCGCTCTTAATCTTAATCTACCCGCACCCGTACTTAAAGCCCTTATATCAAGTGTATCTAAAGATTCGGCTGTAGATATTGTAACACAGGTTACCCAGGTTTCAAATAAAGAACTTACTGACATACCTAAAAATATTATTGGACCTGTTAATCCAGTAAATATAACTACAAATAACAACAGCCCTCTAGATATTAGTAATAATATTGATGGAATAGTTCAAGATAAACTACTTACTACAGCTACTGATAGCTTAGTAAAAAAGTTGCAAGCTGAATTTCGTTTATCTCTTTCAGATAATAAACTTAAAAATATTAATTTTACCTCCGTAGCTGCAACCCTTGTTAAAGGTCTAACACCCACAGTAGGTAGCACCATAACAACGGCGGTGGGGGGTTTTGCAGATACTATTTTTAGTAGAGATCAGACTCCTAAAACAACAACCGATAGTATTCCATTTTTATATAATTCTCTTCCCCCTGAAACAGCCTTAGAAAAAATAGAAGAAATTTTTATTTCAAGTGCTGCCACCTCAGCTCTTGAGGAGGCTAAAAGTTTTGATATAGATTCAGCTAATAATCAAGAAAAATTAATAGTATTAGAAAAAGGTTTTACCGACCCTAACGCAAATTACCCAACTAAAGAATACGCTGGTAAATCAGAAACAAATAAATTAGCCCAGGGTGACGTGAGAGGCACTATAGTTCCAGAAAAAAATAAAAAAAGAATGCTGGGTGCCAAGCTACCAGGTGATGAGGCATGGGATGAGCCAGAGTCAGCATATAGGGGTGAATATCCTTATAATAAAGTAACTCAAACAGAATCAGGTCACATTATAGAAATGGATGATACCCCGGGTTCTGAGCGTATACACATTTACCACAGAGCAGGTACCTACGTTGAAATTGATGCAAATGGTTCGGTAATAAAAAGAACTAAGGGTTCTTCCTATGAAATAATTGATCGCAACGGCAAAATTTCTATAGCCGGTCAAGCAGATATATCAATAAATGGCGCATGCAATATTTTTGTAGGTAATGATGCAAACATTGAGGTTGACGGAGATGTCAATCTGAAATGCTTTAATGATATTACTGCCCAGGCCGGGGGAACTTTAAATCTTTCCGCCACCAAAGAGGTTAATATTTCCAGTGCCAATGTTAACCTGCAGGCCTACAGCAAGATGAATTTAAACTCAAATGTTGAACTTAATTTGCATGCAACTGTTGATATTAATATGCAGAGTAATGCCAATGTACTGATTAACAGCATTAATTCTTTTCAAAATGTTACAACCAGTTATAACGAGGCAAACAATTATTATTTAAAAACAAAAGAAGGTTTGTTTATTGAATCTTTAGCAGATATAAACACCAAGACAACCGGAGCAATTAAGAACCAGGCCGGGGGTAAAATAAGCAATAAGGCGGGTGGTAATTTTGACGTAGATGGTGCCGCCGTGCACCTTAATTCTGGTACCTCAGTATCGGCGGAGGCTGCAGAATCAAGTAGAAGTGCAAAAATGGCAGGTATATCTAATATTGGTATACTTGAAGGAAGTAAGGATATTTTTGAGATTATTATTAATGACCCACTTACATTGTCATTAGCCGATAGTAGATCAATAACACTAGAAGAAGAAACTCAAACAGAAGAAGATTTTAGTAAACAAAAAAATTTAATTATCAGTGAAGGTTTTGCAACGGCCGCCAACCTGCAGGAAGTACCAGCAGCAGTTGAAAGCAGTACAGTTACTTCAGAACAAAAAAACTTCGTTACCCCAGATTCAAAATTAAAACTAGTTACCCTGCTACCTGGTAACTATAATTTATCTCCTAATTTTACTTTGGAAATGTTATCCAATAAAGCTGCCGTTACCAGGGATACAGTTAAGAGTCATTCGGGGGCAACTTATGGAGAAATTATATTTAATTTACAAGCCATTGCCCTTAATGTTTGTGAACCAATACTAAAAATATATCCAAATATGTTTGTAACTTCAGCATTCAGAGACCCTGATAATAATTCAAATTCAAAAACTTCCCAGCACTCCCTTGGTCAAGGTGTTGATATTCAATTTAAAGGTATCAGTAAAAAAGAATATTATGAAATAGCCGTTAAGTTGGCTAAAGTAATTAATTACGATCAAATGATCTTAGAATATTGTAGCTATGTAAATAATCCTTGGATACATTTTTCTTTTGCGGTCAGTAACAGAAGTCAAGTATTGACATTTAATAATCATAAGACTTATTCTAAGGGTCTAACCCAGCTAGCATAAAATGTCCGAGACTAGGGTACTAAGGCTAATGCAATCAAATGCAACGGGGTTTGCTAATATTACCCCACAGGATCCTTTGAGTACAGAAATAAATGATGCCAACCCCCTTTCTGCCGATTATATAGAATGGCATATGCCCTCGGTAAATGAAGGTACAACTTATTCAATTGAGTTAAAGGCTAATGTAGCATATTATGATGCCACTCCTACTCTATTAGGATACCTACCAGTAAGATCCCTAAGTACATCTTATAATTTTGGTCAGAATGGAATGATAGCAAATATTATTTCTAGTGATACTGTAATAATAAGTGGAACTATAGCTAATGTTTTTTTAGATTCTTATTATGAGTTTGTTTTAGAAGATGGAACTACCGTACAAATGGCACCTAATGTAAGTAGTACATTTAAAGCTTTAGTTGAGTACGAGATGCCAGCGGTTACTTTTTTTGATATGGAATTCCCCTTTGCATTTACCGTTAATACTGAATTTGCATCGGCCCTTACCACCACCGATTCAAAAGATATAGAACAATGGGTGTGCTGGGCTCTACCCTCAACAGCCAATCTTATTGATCAATTGGTGGCCAGTAGGCCTAACGCTTAAAATGCCAGCAGTTACTCGTTTGGGGGATAGAGTTATATCGCCAGATGGAAGCGGTAAGAAGTGTCGGTTTCCAATAAGAACTACAATAGGTCAAGTTAATTCTGTAAGTGTTTTTGTAAATAATATACTGGTACCTATTACCGGTAATTTAATTACTGCTCACCCTAAAAGCGGGTGTTCAAATGACGATTCAACTTTAACAGGATCTTCTACAGTATTTGCTGGGGGCCAGGGAATAGGTAGACTTGGGGATAGATATGGTGATAATATAGTTACTAAAGGTTCATCTACGGTCTTTGCAGGCTGATAAATAATACATGACTACAATAAATAGAAAAACTCGGCTTTTTACAGATCTAAATTTACTATTTACCGCCCACCCAGTTACTGCTGATATTAATAAAAAAGTAGATGAGGAGGCAGTAAAAGCATCTTTAAAAAATCTCTTATCTACACGCCATTACGAACGACCGTTTCACCCTGAAATTGGGTGTCAAATATATTCTTTGTTATTTGAAAACTATACTACAATAACCAGACAAATAATGAAAAAAACTATTTATGATGTTATTGAAAAATTTGAACCTAGAATTGAAGTTTTAGAAATTATTATACAAGATAGGCCAGATAACAACTCTATTGACTTAGATGTAATTTTTAAAATTATTAATAATGATAGACCTATTACTCTACGTACAGCAATTTCCAGAATAAGATAATGACAAATTTAAGAATAGCAGAATTAGATTTTGATACCATAAAAACTAATTTAAAAACGTTTTTACAGGCTCAGAATGAGTTTACCGATTATGATTTTGAAGGCTCAGGGCTTTCAGTTCTTTTAGACATTTTAGCCTATAATACACATTATAATGCTTACTTAGCTAATATGTTAGCTAATGAAATGTTTTTAGATTCAGCAGTAAAACGATCCTCCGTAGTATCAATTGCCAAGCATCTGGGGTATACCCCGCGATCGGTAATCGGGTCAAGTGCCAAGCTTAACATTACCGTTACTTCCCCCACCGGCACCCCCACCTCTTTAACCTTAGACAGGTATAGTTCTTTTTCTTCTACAATAAACGGGGAAGTATTTACTTTTTTAAATACTGAACCAGTTACCATACAACCTTCAGGGGGAGTATATACTTTTAGTAATGTATCAGTTAAGGAGGGTAAGCTATTAGAATTTAGTCATACAGTTGTTACCCCAGGTACTGAAGAAAAATATGAAATACCTAACTTAGAAATTGATACCTCAACCATGCTGGTTACAGTTCAAACATCTGTAAATGATACCACCCTAAGTACCTTTACTTTGGTAACCGATGTAACTGCGGTGACAAGTACTTCTGCCGTTTATTTCCTCGAAGAAAATACCCTTGGTAATTATCAAATTTATTTTGGAGATGATGTATTAGGTATGAAATTAACCGCAGGTAACATTGTTCGTATTCAATACCTAATAAGTTCGGGTACTGCATCTAATGTTTCAGGTTTGGTTTCTCAATCTTTTACTGCAGATGCTACTATAGGGGGTTCAAGTAGCATTGCTATCACAGTAGTATCTAATTCAAATGGGGGTGCGGCAAAAGAGGGTATTGATTCAATTAAATTTAATGCCCCGCGTTCAAACCTATCTAGAAATAGAGCTGTAACTAAAGCTGACTATGCCGCCATTATAAAGGCCCAGTACTCACAGGTTGAATCTATATCAGTATGGGGTGGGGAAGAAAACGAACCACCTACATATGGTAAAGTTTATATTTCCCTAAAACCATTTACCGGTTTTATTATTGATGATAGTATAAAGACAGATATTAAAAATAATATTTTAAAAGAAAGACAAATACTAACCGTATCTCCGGAGTTTGTTGATCCAGATTTTATCTTTACTAATTTAATTATTGATATTAATTACAATAAAAACTTAACCACCCTAACGGCCTCTCAAATAACTGGTCTTGCCCGGGCAGCGGTAAATACTTTTTTTAGTAATGAATTGCAGCAATTTGAAAAGCCTTTTTATTATTCCCAACTAATAGAAATCTTAAACAACATTAATCCTTCTGTTTTATCGGTCTTGGCAGAAATAAAAATACAGAAACGAATCTCCCCCGCCCTAGGAGTATCAAGCGCTTTTATTGGTGCTAACAAATTGCAATTTAGTAATAAATTGCAGCCCGGGGAACTACAATCTACCAGATTTTTTGTAATTAGTAATGGAACAACCATAACAGCCAGACTTAAAGATGAACCTGATGCAACCACAGTTAACTACAGTGGGACGGGTAAGATAAGACTGTATAATTTTAGCACAGATGCCGATTTAGGCCAAGTTGGAACAATAGACTATACCTCCGGAGACGTGCTTATTACATCTATTACACCGGTAGGATTTCCAAACAACCAATTTGATATTTTAATTACCTGTGGTGTTAAAGAAAACAGTTATAATCTTAATGCTTTAAAAAATCAAATTATAGTTTTAGATGATAGCACTGAATTTGTATCAACCAGTCGTCTCCCCGGCCTTACCATAAATGCTACTGTTGTATAATGCCTACGACTAGAATTACTGAAAAATTATCGACGCTCCTTGCGTCTCAGCTACCTGAATATATACAAAGTGATTTTTCTACTTTTAAAACTTTTTTAGAAGCATACTATGAATTTTTAGAACAAGATCAGGGTGCCCAAGAGCTCCTACAAAACTCTAGATCTTATAACGATATAGATCGTACTATTGAATCATTTATAGAATACTTCTTAAAACAATATAGCAACGATATACCCAGGGATGCTCTTTACAATAAAAGAGCTTTAATTAAAAATATTCAGTATCTTTATGTAAATAAAGGCAATGAAAGGTCTTATAAACTTTTATTTAGAATATTATTTAATAAAGATGTAGAAGTATTTTATCCATCTACCCAGGTTCTAAAAACTTCTGATGGTAAATGGGTTCAAAGAAATTCATTTTTTATGAATGCCTTGGTTGGAAGCGGTACATCTATAGTTGGTACTAATGTAGTTATAGAATCTAGTTCTTCCAAGTATCCTATTTTTATTAAATCCAGAAGAACAGCCTCTTCTTCCTTGGGTACAAGTTCTGCTATTCATGAATATTTTTTCGATAATTCAAAAAATGTTCCTATAGAAGTTGGTAATACTATTGAATTTCAAGGATTTAAAGGTGAGGTGGTTGGAGCCCCTGCAACCGCTACAATTACCGCCCCCGGTTCAGGGTTTAGTGTAGGAGATATATTACCCCTAGTTTCGGGGCAAGGTAATTCAGCTAAACTTAAAGTTACAAAAGTAAGCTCAACCGGTGGAATTTTAAACGTACAGTTTATAAATTTTGGAATAGGCTATAGCGGAGACTTTTATAATTATTTTTCTTCCTCCGCAGCTACTACATCCCAAACCACCTTTAATTTTTCTGCTGGTGCTGTTTCTATTACCGATAGGCTTTTAGGATTTAAAGAAACTGGTACTATAGTAACAGTTACCTATGCAGATGCAAGTTATTTTGCCGACGACTATCAGGGGGTTATTTTAGGTGAGTTTTTTTCTAGTACCTCCTCTGCAGGGGCTTCATCAGGACAAACCCTAGGGGGTGTAACTGCTTCTTTAGGCTTGGTTTCAGATGCTGCAATTTTTGTAGATATAGGATCTAAAATAAAATACCCAGGTTATTATGAAACTAATGATGGTTTTATAAGCGATGAAATTTATATTCAAGACCAAGATTACTTCCAGCCATTTTCATATGTACTCAAGGTAGATGAAAGATTAAATTTATATAAAAAAGCAGTTTTAGATATTCTGCACCCAGCGGGTGTGAAGTTATTTGGAGAGCTTTCACTGAATGCATCTATTGATATTTCAGCCGAAATTACAGCCACCTTAAGATACTTACTTAATAACTTTCAAGATATTTTTGGCACCCAAGATGATGGTAATGCTAAAACAATAAGTAAGCCTTTAACAGATGAGCCAGGTACTAATGAAGTTGTAACTAAAAGTATTACTAAAATAAGTGCTGATAGTTTTCTTCTAGATGATTTAAAATCAATTAATTTAAGTACAAGTTATACAGACAGCTCCGGCACCTCTGATGATGGTAATTCAAAAAGTATAGGTAAAAATTTAGGAGACGCCAATTCCTCCCCATATGCGGTTATTACTTACTTTTTAGAAGACTATACACCGGCTACTTTTGAATTCGTTTTGATAGAGGACACCATTAGTCTTGTATATACATATGAATTACCTATAAATAATGTATCGGTAATTGATTCAGGAAGTATAATTAATTTTGATTATGATACAGGCACCTATTTTTCGCAAGACTATGCGGGCACTATAGTCACTTTTTAACAGGAAAATAAATGAAAATTACAAATGAACTAACACCAGATTACCTAGATGTAAGGGGTGATCTTATTATTATTAAGACGTCTGGAGATGGGGTTGAGGAACGTTTTGAGCACAAAAACTTAGTAGTTTCAACAGGTAAAACTAATATTGCCGCTCGCATGGCAGGCAATACTGTAGCAGTTATGAGCCATATGGCCGTTGGAACTGGTAGTACTGCAGCCGTTGTTGGTGATACATCTCTAGAAACTGAACTTGCAAGAGTAGCACTAACAGTGGCTGGTGGTACGCCATCATCTAATACTGTAACCTATTCTGCCGCTTATGGGGCGGGTACCGGGACTGGTGCGCTAACAGAGGCAGGTGTCTTTAATGCAAGCTCAACTGGTACCATGTTATGTAGAACTGTATTTTCAGTTATTAACAAGGCTGCAGCTGACAGTATTACTATTAGCTGGGTTATTTCTATTACCTAAATATGCCTTCCTCTACACTAGTAAAAACGTTATTGCATAATAGCGTTGCTGATTCCGTCTTTAAAGAAATAACTACTAAATCTGGTAGGTATTATTATTTCTTGGGCTCTGTTCTTGATTGGGTTGACCCCCTCAACCCACCAACCCCGGTAGATAGTTTTGATTATGAAAGGGATACAAGAAGGGATATTATACTAGTAAAAGAAATACAGCCAAGTGATGTAGCCTATGTTATTGATAGAATCGATTGGGTATCAAATACTATATACGATCTCTACGATGATAACTATAGTGATCAAGTAATAGGTATTAATTTAATATCCGGGGGCTCGGCTTATAGTGCTAATACCACAGTAACTATTTCTGGGGGCGGGGGCACAGGTGCAACAGCTAATGCAACAATAGCCAACGGAGCTATTACAGCCATAGTGCTTGAAAGCCGGGGGTATGGTTATAATACTACCCCCAGTGTAACAATAACCGATAGCTTTGGTTCTGGCTCTAATGCTAACGCAGTTTTAAACTATGCATATTCAGGTTCTGAAACTTTGCAAGATGCTAATTTTTATGCTATAACTGATGAATTTAATATTTACAAAGTTTTAGATAATAACAATAATTCAAAATCCACAGTAAAGCCAGCTGAGGTATCTCCCGAAACATTCACAACCTCCGATGGTTATAAATGGAAATTTATGGGGACTATACCTATAGCATTGCGTAATAAGTTCTTATCTACCACCCAAGTACCAGTAACTACCTCTATTAATAATCAATTTTATTCTAGCGGTGAAATTAAAACCATTAATATTTTAAATACAGGTAATAATTATACCTTTGCCAGTATTGAGGTACAGGGGGATGGGCACCTGGTTGATGACCCAGTCTTAGTAGTACAGGCAAATGTTATAAGTGGGGGTAATGGCTATAGTAGTGCCACTGTGACTATTGATCCCCCCCTATCTAATACCGATATATGGTCGGCATCTACCGTTTTTAATGTTGGTGAAATAGTTAAACATGATAATAATTTTTATGAGGTATTACAAGAGGGTACCTCAGCCTCTACCCCCCCAGTGCATACCAAAAATATTGCAAAGAATGGTAATGCAATATTTAAATTTAGAGGTACGGGTATTACAGCAAATGCAACCCTGAGTGGGGGAAATGTTACAGCGTTAAGTAATTTATTTGGGGTGATTAGAGATATTGTTATAACAAATAATGGTTCTGGTTATATCTCAGTACCAGATATTTCTATATCTGGTAATACTAGTGCAACTGCTACTGCCACCCTTCTTAATAATACCGTTAACCGCATTACCATTACAAATAGTGGAAATAACTTTATTTCTACCCCCAGTGTGGTCATAGGTACTGCCTGGGTTGCTAATGCCAATGTACTCTTAAATTCACAAGTTTTTAACGGCACAAAACTTTATACCGTGAGTACGGCGGGATATGCTAATACCACCGCCCCCTCCCACACCTCAGGCTCACAAACTCTGGGTAATGCTGCTTTTACTTTTGCTGGCACCAATGCAACTGGTACTGCTAGATTAAAATTTGGTTCCGGGTATACTCGTGCACCTAACATTACTATTACGGGTAATGGTTCCAATGCAAATATAATTTTTGAAGTTGAAAAAACCGAGGCTATATTATTCCCCTTTGTCGATGACGGCAGAATAACTAACGTTCTTATAGAGGATGGGGGCACGGGCTATACAACAGCAACCCTTACCGTTGTTGGAGATGGTGCTAATGCTGAATTTGCTGTAGATTTTTCTGAGGGCGATTTAGACTCCCTGCAATCTACTAGCGAGCTTTTAGCTGTACCTGGTGGTATTCATACCATACAAGTAGTATCAAAAGGATACAGTTACTCGGCCGCCAACGTTACTATAACTGGTAATGGTACAGGGGCAACAGCCAATACGACTATTATAAGTGGCAGGGTTGAAAAAGTAAATATATTAACCGAGGGTCAAGGTTATACCCATGCAAACGTTGTAATAACTGGTGTCGGTTTTGGTGCAACAGCCAGAGTCATATTTCCTCCTTATGGAGGACATGGTAAAGATACGGTGAGTGAGTTATTTGCTAGATCTCTTGGTTTTTATTCAACTATAGGTCAAGAAAAAAATCAAGGTTTTGTAGTAACTAATGATTACCGACAGTTTGGTATTATCAAAGAAATAAGAAATTATGACAATAATAAATTCTTTAGTGGCTCAACGGGTTCGGGATGCTGGTTAATTTCCGGTAATATTAATACTACATTATTTACTGAAGATACCACAATAACTAGATCCTCAGATAGTGAAAAATTTATAGTTATTTCTGCCGATGATACAGGTATATTAGCTATACCTTTAATGGCAAGTATACCTGCAGTAGGAGATATCTTTACCGTTCCAGCTGGTAATGCTTTTACAGTGACAGGGGTAACTGAGCCTGATGTAGATAAATATTCCGGAGAACTTTTATATATTGATAATCGTAAAGCATTTTCAACGACTGAAGACCAGTCGGTATCTATTAAGACTGTATTTAAATACTAACAGGTAAAACATGGCAATTGATTTTAATACCGATCCATATTACGATGATTTTAATGAATCTAATCAATTCTATCGTATTTTATTTAAACCCGGACGCGCAGTACAAGCAAGAGAATTAACTCAACTTCAAACTCTTTTACAAAAACAAATTGAACGCTTTGGTAAAAATATTTTTAAAGAAGGGTCTTTAGTTCTACCCGGTTCAAAATTTTTAGATACTAAGTATCGCTATGTAAAACTAACCAGCAATCAATCTTTAAACAGTACCATTATAGGTCAAACATTAACCGGGCAAACTTATGGTGCTACCGCAGTTGTATTAAACTTTAAGGAATCTGAAGATAGTGATGACCCAACCATATTTGTTAAATATCTTACCTCTGGTACTGGTATTACTGGGGGGGTAAGGGCTTTTATTGATGGTGAAGAACTTCGCAATTCTGAAAATAGTATTATAATAACAGCTGCAGCTGCTGGTGCTTCCGGTACTGGTACAGCATTTAATATAAGTTCAGGGGTTATTTTTGTTAAAGGTAATTTCGTATATTTTGATGATCAAACTTTAATACTTAAAAAATATTCAACCGTTTATAATTTAATAGTTGGTTTTGATGTAACTGAATCATTAGTAACATCAGATGATGACGAAACTTTATTAGACCCCGCCCTCTCCTCTTCCAACTATCTTGCCCCAGGTGCCGATAGGTATAAAATAGAATTGACCCTTAACACCCGAGAACTTACCTCTACATCGGCTGATGATCCTAATTTTGTAGAATTGCTTCGAATTGAAAATGGGGGTATAACTAAATCTTTAGAGGTTCAGTATAACATTCTTAACGATACATTGGCAAGAAGAACTTATGATGAATCTGGAGACTATGTTGTTAAACCTTTTAAATTAGAATTAGTTGAACATTTAAGGGAATCAAATGTTCAAGCTTCCCTGGCTGTATTAAGAGATGGGTTATATGAGGCTAATGCAAATGGAAACTCTAGTCTTTTTGTAAGTGTTGTTTCCCAGGGTAAGGCCTACGTTAAGGGTTTTGAAATTGATACTTTATCTACCCGATATGTTAATTTTCTTAAAGCAAGAGATTCTATTGAAATAACTAATGGAACTATTTCTACCCCCATAGGTAATTATATTGAAATTACAAGTCTGTATGGCGTACCTGACATAACCAACATTGCCTCAGTAAGTTTAAGGGATGGTTATACTTCTACCAATGGTTCCCCATCCGGTAACCAAGTAGGAACAGCCAGGGTGAGGGGTATTGAGTATAGCTCAGGCACCGTAGGTACTACTACATCAGAATATAGACTGTATCTTTTTGATATAAGTGTTAACACAGGTAAATCTTTTGAACGTAATGTTAAACAAATTTATTTTGATAATTCTTCTACACCCGACTTTACAGCCAATATTGTTCCCTCGTTGACCTCCCTATCTGGTACGGCGACAACAACTACCGGTAATTCTTTACTTATTGGAATAGGTACCTTATTTACAAGTGAGGTGGTTGCAGGTGATGTAATTACTTTAGGTACCGTTAATCTAACTGTTTCAACTGTAACTGATGATACTACTATTACGTTGGCAGCTGCTGCTACATCAAATATAACTGGGTTAATTCCTTCCCTACAAACAGCCTCCGTTGTTGATGCAACTATTGGTAGTTATATATTCCCCCTGCCTTATAATATTATTAAAACTGTTGATGATAATAATGTTGATACAACTTATAAGACAAGAAGATCATTTGCTAGGACTCTTTCGGCTAATGCAACAACTCTTACAGCTGGTACAGGGGAGACATTTTCCAGCTTTTCCTCCGATAATTACCAACTTGTCTTTACATCGGGTGGTACGGCGGGGCAATACCTCAAGCTTCTCTCAAGTAATGTAACTTTAGGGGGTGGTAGTACCACGGTTACTATTAATATACCCGGGTATGCTTCTAATGATGTATATATTATAGCAACTATTAATAAGTCGGCGTCCGCTGCCGATAGAAAAATAAAAACTTTAGTTACCGGGGAAGTAGTTAACTTTACTACCTCCACCACCGCCACCGCCTCTTCCCTATCACTTGGTTTTGCTGATGTATACCAGCTTTCAAATATAATAATGTCTGCCAATGCATTTGGCTCCCCCTTCTATACTATTGGATCATCAGATATTACCAGCCGATATACTTTAGATACTGGACAAAAAGCAACCTTCTACGATGTAGGTAAGGTAAAATTAAAACCCGGGCAGCCTAAAGCTACTGCACCCGTTCGCATTACTTTTGATTACTTTACCCATGGTACGGGTGATTTTTTTAGTGTAAAGTCATATAATGATATAGATTATGAGGATATACCTAGTTTTACTACCGGGGGTAAGACTATAAGCCTTAGAGATGCTTTAGATTTTAGACCAAGAATTAATAATGCCGGAACTGGGTTTACTGGAACTGGGGCAGTCTTAAATGAGTTTTTAGATCATGAGGATGGTTTAGTTACAGACTATGAATACTATCTACCTCGTATAGATAAATTAGTACTAGATTCATCGGGTAATTTTAGTGTTACAGAAGGGGTAAGTTCTTTAGATCCCAAAGAACCCCGTACCCCTGACGATTCTATGCCCCTATATGTATTAAACCAAAAAGCTTATGTATTTGATATTGAAAAAGACATAGATGTTAAGTTTATAGATAATCGTCGTTATACAATGCGAGATATAGGTAAAATAGATAATCGAGTTAAAAATCTAGAATACTATACCCAACTGTCGTTATTAGAACGAGACACTGAAAAATTTCAAATTAAAGATTCCCAGGGTTTTGATAGGTTTAAAAATAGCTTTGTAGTTGATCCCTTTAAGGGGCATGGGGTAGGGGATCCAACTAATGAGGATTATGCTGTAGCTATAGACTCAAAAAGGCAAGAGGCCAGACCGCTTACATCTACTAAAAATTTTACTCTTCGAGAAACTTCTACCACCACCGCCCAAAGAGACAGTAATAACTATGTGTTGGTGGGGGATATTATTACTCTACCTTATACTGATAAAGTTATAGTTGAAAATAGTAAAGCCTCAATTGAGGTAAATCTTAATCCCTTTAATATAGTAAATTACGTTGGTACATTAAGTTTAACCCCTGCGGTAGACAATTGGTTTGATTTTAAAAAATTACCAGCTGTGTTTAAAAACCAACAAGGTAATTATGATACCTTAGTTGCAGATGCAAAATCAAAAAGCAATTGGGGTACAGTTTGGGGGGCATGGAATATTATAGGTGAGGAGACATTTAAAGATTCTGCAGGAGATACAATTAAAAAGACTGTTCAGAAGCAAACTGCTACTACTTATTCAGTAGTTGAGGTTATTGATACTGTCACCTACAATGATGTAGTTCAAAGTACATCTGTTGTTCCTAAAATGAGAGATGTTAATATAAATTTTAAAGGTGAAGGTCTAAAACCTAATACTCTTACTTTTGCATTCTTTGATGAGAATGATGTAACTAATTACTGCAGAGCTAATGTATACAGCTCCGGATTTCTTGGAAATGCTTTATTTGGGCTTAATGCAGCATCTTCTTCCATGGGTAATTTAATTACTGATTCAAAAGGTATGATTGAAGGCTCATTCTTTTATCAAGCTGATATTTTTAATTTAAATAATGGACTAAAGAATTTTAAATTAGTAGATTCGTCATTTAATGGTCAAGATTTTGAAATGATAGCAGAAGCAACGTTTACCGCAGGAGGTCAACTTAAAAACATAGCTAATGAAATAGTTTCAACAAGGAACGCCCGTATAGATTCATCTCAATCATATAATGAAAAAGTTGATAATATTTTAATAGCAACAGCACCAGTACCAAGCCCTGTCACGCCAATAACGATTGTAGCAGTTGACTCCGTCTCCATGCAGCCAGTTATTACTTCGAGTCCCGTTATATCTGTCGGGGGTCTGGTAACAACAACAGAAACAACTGTGGTAGGTGTAAGTGTTACGCCAACGATACCGATAACGCCAACGCCAACTCCAGTTGTAGTAACTGTTACCGTTCCAGTTGTAGTAACTGTTAAAGATAAACCACCACTAGACTTTATTGACTTAGTTTATACAACTATATTCGGTCGCCAGGCTGATGCAGGTGGTAAGGCATATTGGAAAGAGGTAGCTAATACATATTATGGTATAAATACTGAAACTATTCAAGATATGACTGCAGTCCCAGTAGGTGGTGGTACCCTTCCGGCAAGTGGGGTGGTGGACCCAAGAAATGACTTTGTATACAATTCATCAGCTGAGGCGGTATTTAAGTTAACTAGTGATATTGCAAAAACTGGGTTTTGTACTACTGGAGAAAATAGTGTGTCTATAAGTGATATCTCTACTGGTAAACAATGGAAGGATACAAATCTAAGTGCGGAAGCAGCCGCCAATCTAGCAGCAGCCCAAGTAGTTATAGCGGTATCTAATTCTGCATTCGCTACAACTAATAATTTGCCATGGGCTAAAGATGTAACTAGTGCAAAAACTCTTGGAATATAACTAATAAATTTAAAATGCCAAACTATCTAATTGACCCGCTTGCACAATCGTTTTTTATAAATACCCCTACGATTATTACAAAGGTAGATTTATTTTTTTCGGCTAAAGATGCCAGTCTACCTTTTATAACACATATAAGAAAGAATGTTAATGGGGTACCCAGTAATTATATAGTACCATTCTCGGAAAAAGCTGTCTATGGTACGGATGTAAACATTTCAGCTAATGCCAATGTTGCAACAACTGTTACCTTTGAATCCCCCATCTACCTAGACACTGGGGAATATTCGATTACCTTGGGTTCAAGTTCAAAAAATTTTAGGGTATGGGTATCAGAATTAGATAATTTAGATAAAGTATCTGGTAAAAGAATAACTGAACAACCCTATGTAGGTTCTCTCTTTAAATCTCAAAATTCTTCCACCTGGACCCCTGAGCAATCTCAAGACTTAAAATTTAAATTATATAGAGCCGTATTTAATACCGATGTTACTGCAACGGTAAATTTAACTCCCGAAAATAATTATGAAAGAAGAAGTTTAGTTACTGATCCCCTAGAGTTATTTCCAGGAAGTACTACCATGAGGGTTCAGCATGCAAATCATGGATTATTAGATGGAGGATATGTAAAAATATCGGGTCTTAACAATAACTTAATTATTGGTACAACAACTTTATTTTATGGTATAAACGTAACTGCTATTGATCAGGTTACTTTTTCAGTAAGTAATGTTACCCTTAATTCCTATACTGTTAACCTTGCTACTGCACCTGATGCTAATATTGCAGTTGCAACCAGGTTTGGGGGGATTGCGGTTAATGCCTCACAGGATATTCAATATGATACTATATATCCCACCATTGCCGCCGTTACCCCAACCAATGCCAAACTTACTCAAAGTTTTAAAGGAACATCAACTTCCTATGTATTTGATACAACATCCAATGAGATAAATGTTGATAATGAAACTGAATTAGACGAGACTAAGATACTTGGTGGCGATATTTCCACTATCTATTCATTAGGTAATACTTCATCTTATGTTCATCAAATTGAACTATCTTCTATAAACAACTTTGTAGCACCCCTATTAGATACAAAACAATTGAATCTTGTATTAGTAAAAAATCTTATAGATAATCCCACCTTTGCCTCCCATAACCTTTTATATGATCTATTAACTGTTGCCAACTCAAGTGCCAATGTCACCCTTACTAAAGAATCAAATAGTTTTGGTAGATTTGCCCTCAGTGGTACCAGCGATCAGGCTAATGCCCTTTCTCTTATATCAGGTACTTTTATAAATTTAACTGGTAATAATCTTAGCTCTGGTAGTCAGTATAGAGTAATTGAGGTTACCGATAATGGGGCAAACGTTAAGGTTGCTGACTTATCGGGTAGTGATATTATTACTGAGCCTTCTGGTAATACTTTTATTTTAATTAACGGAAGAAATTTTGTATCTGAGGAAGCCCCCACTGGGGGGACAGCATTATCAAAATACGTTACCAGGCAATTTGATTTTGTAACTCCTGCCTCCTCCATTAATTTTAGATTAGATGTGCATAAGCCAGCTGGTGCAGAGGTAAAAGTTTACTTTAAAACTAAATTAGTCGGTGAATCTGATATATTGGCAAGTAAAGAATATATAGAATTATCAAATATAACTATACCAACGGCGTTGGCTGATGAGTTTTATGAGGTTGAAAAGCAAGTAGATGATCTACCACTATTTAACTCCTTGGTTTTAAAAATAGTATTTTTAGGTACCAACTCTGCTGGTAGCCCAAAAATTACAAACCTGAGGCTGATAACTCTTGCATAATGTAAAGATGATTGTAAAGGACTTTCCTAATTTAGTTAGGGATTCTCAATCAAAAGCTATAATTAACCAAGATAAAGATGGTTATAATAGCTATATAAAGGAGCGTAACTTTAAAACCACACTCACCAACGTAGTCAAAGAGGTAGATGGCCTGAAAAGAGACATCCAAGATATAAAATATTTACTCTTAAAGCTAACTAAAGATGTATAAATATTAAAAGATAACTTAGAAAGATAATTTAATGGCAACTCTAGTTCTAAGAATAGCAAAAGGATCTCCACTTACTAATTTAGAGGTGGATAATAACTTTTCGAATATACTTTTGGATGTTGGTGTTACATCAAACCTAACTACCACTGCAACCTCAAATTTAGTTTCAGCTGTCAATGAAATAAAAAGTGGTAATTTATCACAATTTGCAAGCACCACCTCCGCTCAACTGAGTGCCCTTGTTTCTGATGAGACCGGGACTGGGAATTTAGTATTTGCAACTAGCCCGACATTTGTTACCCCCATACTAGGAACACCTGCATCGGGTACCCTGACTAATGCCACCGGTCTACCAATTTCTACTGGTGTTAGTGGTTTGGGTGCCGGGATTGCTACTTTCCTAGGAACACCATCAAGTTCAAATCTTGCCACAGCTGTTTCTGATGAGACCGGTTCAGGGGCATTAGTATTTGCAACTAGCCCGACATTTGTTACCCCCATACTAGGAACACCTGCATCGGGTACCCTGACTAATGCCACCGGTCTACCTCTATCTACTGGGGTCACAGGAACTTTACCAATCGCAAATGGGGGGACAGGTGCATCTGACGCTTCCTCCGCACTTACCGCCTTGGGCGGGGCATCAATAGGAAAAGCCATTGCAATGGCTTTTGTCTTCGGCGGATAAAGGAAAATAAAAAATGGCAAATCCAAATATCATTAATGTAAGTACTATTAGGGGTAGAACTTATGCCAACGTACTTACAACATCTAATGTACTTCAGGTAATTAACCCGGCATCTTCAGGTAACATATTAAAAATTAATAATATAGTAGTTTCTAATGTTGATGGTACAAGTGCGGCCGATGTCTCAATAGAAATTAATAATGCCGCCGGGTCTGGTACTGCCTATCGTATAGTTAGTACGGTAGCTGTTCCTGCTGACGCCTCTTTAATTGTAACCGATAAGTCTACCTCATTTTACTTGGAAGAAAATTCTTCAATTAAAGCATTTGCTAGTGCAAATAGTGATCTAGAAATAGTTATCTCCTACGACATGATAACCTAAGAAAATTTAGAGTATTATGGCTAAACGCTACCCAGGTGGTTTTATTACCGCCACCTTTAAACCTCTAGAACCGCATGGAGATAACACTAGTTTATATACTTTTGGATATAATACCTATGGTGCCCTGGGTGATAATACAGTAGTTAAAAGATCCAGTCCCATCCAGGTTGGTGCATTAACTACCTGGTCAAAGATTGCCGGTGATCATTATCATACTATTGCCACCAAAACCGATGGTACCTTATGGACTTTTGGATATAATTACTATGGTCAGCTGGGTGATAATACAGT
>SXGS01477692.1_pt1 | contig 151008 bp, 124 predicted proteins | sample 3174681 | NCBI WGS metagenome assembly SXGS01 (sample SAMN11356861, study PRJNA531348) | freshwater metagenome | isolation source: freshwater sample F1-80 | place: China: Fuxian Lake, Yuxi | collected 2017-12-25 | reverse complement strand
TTTTGGATTTCCAATATTAACCGTGTTAGCATCCGTACACTTGCCAATGCCATTGGTGCTTGTAAGTGATAATTTGGTTTTACCCATGGCACTCACCTTAAGGGTTTTACTGGTATCCTTGGTTGACCAAGTATATTTTAAAGGATATTTGGCATTGGAGGCGCTCGTACCGGTTTCTTTGATTCTGAGAGTTACTGACATGCCATTACAATTAATCGTGTCTCGGGGCATAATTTGTCCATTGATAATAGAGACCAATACTGTGTCTGAAGCAATGCTTCCAGAACTATCTTTCACTTGCAAGAAGTAATTCCCTGAGGATTTTACCGTAATGGTTTGCGTTGTTGCCCCTGTGCTCCATTTGTAGCTGGCAAATTTTTTCTCTGTTGTCAATTTAACATTGTCAACACCACAGGAATTGATATCAGCCCCTAAAAAATTCTTGGGAATTGCGGTAATCAAGTCTAACACATCTGTTCCACCTACACCCAGCACTTTAACAGGTGTTTTTATATTTGTATTGTAATTATCTCCCAGTTGACCGTATGCGTTATACCCAACAGAATAGACAGTTCCGTCCATTGCCAAGTAGACATTGTGGCCTCCTCCACCGCAAATAGAAACGATCCTATTATTGGCATTGTCGCCCAAATAGTTTTTGCCGCTGTAATCACCTTTTAATACTTTTACAGGGCTTGATTTATCTGTGGTGGTATTATCCCCCAATTGTCCCCAAGCGTTATACCCAAAACCATACACTGTTCCATCTGCGGCCAAGGCTATACTGTGATGCCATCCCACAGAAACAGAAATGATGGGATCGCTCGTTTTATCACCTATATAGGTAGTTCCGCTGTAATCACCTTTTAATACTTTCACAGGGGTTGTTCTGTATGTGGTGGTATTATCCCCCAACTGACCTTCGGTATTTCTACCAAAGCAATATACCCTTCCATTGGCACCCAAGGCTATGCTGTGAAATGCACCGGCAAAAACAGAAATGATGGGGTTATCAACATCGTCACCCAAATAGTCAGTTCCGCTGTAATCACCTTTTAATACTTTTACAGGGCTTGACCTGTCGGTGGTGGTATTATCCCCCAATTGTCCGTACATATTACATCCGAAGGCATACACGATTCCATCAGCAGCCAAAGCCAAGCAGTGGAGATTCCCGGCAGAAATAGAAATGATGGGATTGTTTTTATTGTCTCCCAAATATTTATTGCCACTGTAAGCACCCTTTACCGCTCTGACAGGGGTAAATCTATCAGAATAGGAACCATCTCCCAGCTGGTAATAACCATTATACCCAAAACCATACACTGTTCCATCTGCGGCCAAGGCGGTGCTGAATAAAACTCCTGCAGAAACAGCAATAATGGGGTTGCTGGTATCGTCGCCCAAAAATTTAGTTCCGCTGTAATCACCTTTTAATACTTTCACAGGGGTTGAACTATTGGTGGTCGTATTATTGCCCAAATTACCATATGAATTATCACCGAAAGTATATACCGTTCCATTTGCAGCCAAAGCGATACTAAAAACAGGCCCTGGAGCAACAAAAATTATCGGATTATTGGCATTGTCACCCAGATAGGTAGTTCCGCTGTAATCACCTTTTAATACTTTCACAGGGGTTGAACTATTGGTGGTCGTATTGTTTCCTAACTGGCCTTTTCTATTATTCCCAAAGGCATAGACTAGGCCATTGTCTCCAACAACAACTGTATGTTCTCCTTGGCTGGATTTCGCAAAACTGTTGCCCGTAGTAAAGACTCTGTCACTGCCATAGGTTGTTCCACCTTTATTGACGGCTTTTACCCTGTAATGGTATATTTTGCCTGGAGTAAGGGCATTCAGGGCTAAAGTTTTAAACAGTGTAGCGCTACCAGAGGAAGTACCTGAGATACTTACCGCAGTGCCATAAGAGGTAGTGAGGCCATATTCGAAGCTGATGGTGGTATTCATGTTATTGGGATTAACCAAGGTGTTGAGGTTGGCACCTGTGTAGGTTATTCTATTTGCTGGAACGGTCGTGGCCGTTGGTGCCGCTCCAAATATTGGTATGTACTGCAACATTAAAAATACAACAATGGCGCTTTTAAACATGGTCTTTACTATCGTAGTGAATGGAGTTGGTGTTTGTTTCATAGATATACTGTGTCAGAATAAGATGAATATTATTGACAAAGTAAAACAAATACTTTACTACAACAAATACTTTACAAGGTATTAATACAATCAACTTAAAAAACCCACTAAAATGCAACAGTAAACTTTCTTTCTTTTGGGTAGGTATGAACTTTATTTTTCAGTTTGTGAAAACAGCAAAATTACCTACTTTTGCACCCCGTAAGACCTTAAAAATGTTTTTAAAAGTAGGGTTTTGCACCCTGGTATCGTAGCTCAGTTGGTAGAGCAAAGGACTGAAAATCCTTGTGTCGACGGTTCAATTCCGCCCGATACCACAAAAATGAAGTTTATCCACTGTACGTCACATACCCATAATTGAAATGTGTTACGGGAAATATTCTGTATTGGATGATTTTGTGGTACATCCAAAAAAAATATAATTATGGGTTGGTTTTTAAAAAGAAATTGATATATTTACACCGATCAAGAGGAAACCAGTATCCTCTCCAAAAAACGGGGCGAAATCCGAAAAGCCTTATGAGTAGGAATAATAAAATATATTTACAATGGAAAAAAATTTACCTTTCGTATCGTTATCTGCTGCTGATAATGGTTACAACAAACTAGTTATTCCTTTTTTAGGAAAGCTTGATGATGGTAATGTTTTTAAAAACATTATCATTTTTCTATTTTCACTTTTGTCAATGGCCCTCTTGATTGGCGGAATCTACTTATGTTTTTCAAATTTATTTGGTAGTAACACTAATAGTGGCTTTTTGGATGTAGCTTTTAATAATGGGGGTTCCAAAACAGTAGGTTCTGTTTTTGGACTACTTTTGGGTTTTGTAATTAGTATTTTAACGTCGTGGGTTTTATTTAGCGTTTTTAAAAAACGTACAGAACAAATGAAAGCTATCGATTACGAAGGGATACTAAGTTATGTATTTGTAAAAATATATCCTAGAGTGATTTTGCTAATAGGTGAATTTTTGCTTGTTATGGGCTTATATATTGGAATAATTAAAATCATAGCAGCGTTAGTGGGTTCATATGTATATGCACCTTTAGGAGGTTATGGAGCAATATTTGGAATATTCCAAGAAATACCAGGTATGGAAATATTTTCTGAGTCGAAACGCTTCTCCGAAAATATGATCTGCGTTTTTGGTAGTTATGAAAATTTTAGTCAAGATTTTCTGACAGGTTCTATGTATATAGTGCAATCTTTTTTAGTACTAATTTTATTTTACATATATAAAGAAATCTATACATACATTTTGAAATTAGTAACTAACTTTATTAAGTTTTTACCAAAGTTTGCAATTCCTTTAGCAATAAGAACGAAATCTGAAAATTAATATAATAACAAGCCCATAACAGAACAGCATGTATATAAAAGTGGCAACTCAATGCTTTTTAAGACACTTTTTCTTAATATTGAACTGAGTATTTTTGACCAAACTTTTGGAGTAAAAACCGCCAACTTATTTTATCCGAAAACTCTTATGGGCAAGTTTAAACAACGATACAAGGAACAGACAAGATAGCCCCAAAGGTCAACTTTGGTAGTTCTTATAGAATATTTAGTATAATTGTCTAACAAAAGTTGAGACCAGAAACAACTTTAATAAACCACATGGCTCGTTCAAAGGAAAAACACCCTATGAAGTGAAGTGTTAAAGTGTAAATTAAATATTTAACTTTGGTGTCTACGAAACTCTGAAGTACGACACTTGAACAAACTAAATTTAAACTTGCATTTATGAAAAATATATATCATACTTGTTGATAAAAACAATCAAAAATGGAAAATACAGAAAATAAAACAGATAAACCTTCATCATTAAAAATTATGTACGGTATTTTTTCACTTATTATTGCGTGTGGATTTATATGGTCTTGTAATGGAATAAACAGAGAAATTGTTGATGATGAGATTGAGCAATATGAAATGTGTATTCGAAACAATGATTTAATAGGTGCGAGTGTAAGTGCTGGTGTTATTTCAGAACTTTATAAGATGGATGGAGATGAGGAAGGCTATAAAAAATGGAAAGCAATAGATGATGACCTTATGAAAAAAGAAGAGGATAAGTCTAACAAGGAACTTGAAAAGGAAATGAATCAAATTGATGACGAGTATAATAATGAAATGAATCAAATTGATAAAGATTATAATAATGAAATGAATCAAATTGATGACGAGTATAATAATGAAATGGATCAAATTGATAACGAATAAATTTTTCGAATCTTAAACCATGTGTAGTAAAATATATAAAGCCCCAAACATTGGGGCTTTATATATTTTATGTGTTTAATTGCATAGTTAATAATCATTTGAACTTGCAATTCATAAATTATTTTGTATAATTAAAACTTAAATTGGTGTCCAGAACCCAATCAAAAAAAAGTGTGATCCGAAAAGCCATAAGAGTAAAAGTAAGAGAAAGAATAAAATTTAAAAATAAAGAACAATGAAAGCTAAAGTAATTGTAAAAATTATATTTTTTTGTTTGTAACTACATTATTTGTTACATGCGGAAGTGAAGAATTAAAAAAAATCCAGAAAGTAATTTAACCTATTGTGATGAGAATGCATTTCGTGGTTCTAGCACCTTAAGGAATGATAAAAATGATGATATATTTTGATACAAAATATAAAAATCATTGGTTTACTTGGGAAGGTGAAATTGCACTCGTTGAATCAGACAACGTTTCCATAAACATTGATTTAGCAGGAACTCAAGATTTGCGGGTTGATTTTTTAGATGGAAAAGACATTGAGTAAATAATTGTATTGTTTATCAGATTTGTAAATATTGATTATATAGATTCCAGAACTTAAATTATTTGGTAGAATTATAGGTTCTGAATTATTTATTGTTGTTGATTTAACTATCTGTCCAAAATTATTTATTATATTGACTTTGGTAGGAGATGTAATGTTACTGTTGGTGGGATGAATAAAAATCTCATTTGTATAACAAGGGTTAGGATAGATTATATACGAGTCTTTATTATCAGTAAAGTTGGCATTTGAGGAAACAGAATATTCAATATCATTACAATTTGAGATTTTACGCATCGGCGTTACTCCGCAGCCTCGGAATGTAAAATTCTGACAGCTTTTGATATATTGTGATATTGCTATTTTTTCGGCTGTGGTTATTGTGTCTCTCTGAGACCAATTATTGGATGGTAATAGTGTTACACTTGGAAACATGCTTTGGCCGATTTCATTAACATGTCCTAAGCCCAAGGAATGTCCCATTTCGTGAAATAAAACATATCTAAATTTAGAAGTCCCGCCGGGTGCTTTTCCGGTGCCATAATACCATTTTTCTTTACTATTGATACGAATAAGTTGTGTTTTATTGTAATAGAGTGTCTCGGAGCCCAGTATACATGACGACCAGAGTTTATCATTGAATCCAACCACATTCAAATTAGAGTCAGGTGCAATAACATGAATTCCATATTGGGTTGACAGAGGTATCCACTTCTTTAATTCAGCCAGAGAATAATTAACTCCAGTTTTACAACGAAACTCACGTATTACATCGAAGATCGCTTGTTTGATTTCTTGATTTTGCCAATAAATGGAATGGACATACCAAGTTATACCGCCTGATCCGTTGTTGTCTGTTAAGTAGTCATAGGTTAATGGATTTAATTGTCTATAACCCACATTTGCAGAAACATGGAGCGTATCGACGGATGTATATACATTAGCATTAATAATAATGTTAATTTTATTCGAAAATGCAGCAGGCATTTCAATTTTAATTTCTCTATCGTTCCAAGACAAATATTTGATTGATTTCCCATCAGAAGCATCAGAATAAGTGTTGTTTTCTTTACAATAACTTACGTAGGAAAATCCTTGCGAATTACCAAATCCACTGCCGGATAGGGTTAGTGTAGCCCCAATGCCTCCAATGATTTGTTTTGGTGAAAAATCCGAAATTCTTTGACTGAAAGAAAAATGGAAATGAATGCTAAATATAACGGCTAATAGAAAATATTTTTTCATATATTGGATCAAAAATACTTAATTACTTGAATATACCTGTATTAAAATGGTCCGCTCTCTTTGGTTGGATTGTCATTTGTTGCCCCCACCTGAAGATCGTCAGCGAACAGTGGAAAAAAGTATGACTTAACTACCTGCTTATGTCAAAATAATCAATCCGCATATCGACAAAATCGGGTACATTTATCGCTGGTAGAGATAAAAAATTCACTTTTCCCACTCGCGGATTAATTTCAGATTCATGGAGTAGGAAAACGTGAACTTGCAAGTTATTTTTGAACTTTCAAATAATACAAGATGAAATCCAAAACAAACATCATTTTAGCAATATTTTTTTTAACAATACTGCATTTTCCAAATTTTATTGTAGCCCAAAAGCCGGGAGATACCATTCGTGTGAAAACATTCCACTATGGCACAAATACTCGTGATACGCTAGCCTTTTTTCCTACAGGAGACCTGCCTGTTGAAAAAATCATTTTACGATACAATTTGCGTTGTAAAAATGGCTTGGTCTCCGATGGGAGCAATAGGAATAAAGGATGCGGTGAATGGGATTATTCCTGCAATACCTTCTTGGTTGATTCCAGCAAAATAGAATCCATCGCTCAAACTGCCCCGAAGTATACTATTTCAAATTATAAAGGAAAAACGTTTAATTATACAATAAAACCTGTTAGTGATTATTATGACTATTCGTTGAAACAAGTCAGGGTAAACAGTGCTTCGAATGAAAAAAATTATGCAATAGGCAATGGAAATTTGTCACTTACCGATGTGCTAAAGACCTCGGAAAAATCTGGTAAAACCCAGATGCTTTATCGTTCAAGTGAATTGCTTTCTGCAGGGTTTTTGGCAGGAGATATTCAGGCGATTATGTTAAATGCAATCAATTCTGGAACGGCAAACTTCTTTAAAGTGAGTATTCAGCAATCTTCACTCAATCAATTATTTGCAAATTCGCCAGTGTTAAATGGATTCACAGAGGTGTTTAACAATACCTATACTTTTGTTAAGGGAGAGAATAAAATTATGTTTCACACCCCATTTGGTTGGGATGGCAAAAGCAATTTGATTATTGAATTTTCTTTTACCAATACTACTCAGTCGAATGCAGTAATATTTCAAGGTTATTCTGATACGGCAACGTGTATGTTGTCGGCCAATAACAATTACGCTGTAGATTTTTCTGCCAATGGGCACACCGTGATCAACGCTTCTAAATTATCGTCCATCAAAAATGAAATTTCAATTGCCTTTTGGGCTTATGGTGACCCTAAATCTTTGCCACAAAATACTTCCATCATTTATGGTTGGGCCGCCGATCAAAATCAACGCCAACTTAACATCCATTTTCCATGGTCAGATGGGAGTATTTATTTTGATTGTGGTTTTGCTGCGGGTGGTTTTGACCGAATAAACAAGGGGGCCTTAGCGAATGAATACGGGGGAAAATGGAATCATTGGGTATTTACCAAAAATGCTTCAACTGGAATAATGTCTGTATATCTAAATGGAAACATATGGCTTTCAGGAACTAGCAAAACCAAAACCATGAGTCTCATCAATGTAATATTGGGAAAAGATCAAAATTTTCAAAATAATTATAGGGGTAAAATCAATGATTTAAGCATCTGGAATACTGCATTAAGTCCATCTGAAGTTAAAGATTGGATGAATAAATCAATAGACAATACCCATCCTAAATACGCAAATTTATTGGCTTATTATCCATTCAACGAAGGAACTGGTGCAAATGTGAATGACAATGTATTTGGTGTGGTTTCAAAAAGCGCTAACATTCAATGGACCTACGAGAGAGGTACATCATTGAACAGAATGTTTAAATCCTTTAATTCAAAGCCCAATATTACTCTTTTAACAGGAAATTACTCCAATACAACTGTGGGTATTGTTCAACGAGATTCAATTGTGAGGAATACAAATACCATCGACAGATACAAAGTGATTGATAATTCTGGTTTGAAAATAGTAACGCATGATCAATTAAAAATCGACTCAAGCTTTTCAGTATTTGAAGCAAGTAAATCGATGGTTTTCAACGGCGATAATGGGGTGCTAATCGACTCAATCCTTAACCAAGCCCAAGGTAAAATTTACATATCAGATTTAAATTATACTCTGCGGTTCCCTTGGTTTAATGAGTTGCTATCTTTTGTTACTCCATACGGAATCAATTTAGATTTGGGGATGACGGGTAAAAATTGGTTTTTTGACCTGTCTGATTTTGCGCCTTTGTTAAAAGATAATAAGAGAATCGTAGTTTCTATGGGTGGCCAAAACCAAGAAAATATGGAATTAGAATTTTTATTTATAGTGGGTACACCACCAAGAAAAGTATTGGATTTTAATCAATTGTGGCAAGGTGGTGCAAGATTGGGAGGACCCGGAATTGGCAGTATTCTAAACAACTCAGTATTTGCGCCGATGAATATTAAGTTATTGTCGAATGCAAAGTCATTCAAAATGCGGTCTACAATTACAGGTCATGGCTCTGATGGAGAGTTTGAACAAAATGGGGGCCTAATTATCCATACTGTAAATGTAGAGGGAAATAGTATGCAATGGAACTCAGTGATGGATTGTTCCATCAATCCAATGATTGCTCAAGGTGGAACTTGGCTAATACCCCGTCAAGGTTGGTGTCCAGGATGGCGTTCAAAATTAACCGAACATGATATTACGAAATGGGTTACACCTGGCAATGTTGGAACCTTTGATTATGAAATTTCGCAACCGGTTAAATCCAGTGGGGATTACCGATATATCGTTGCGCATCAATTGGTTTCATACGGCGATCTGAATTTCAATTTAGATGCGAAAATTGTTGCCATCGTAAAGCCGAGTCCCGATTTTGAGTATGCGAAATCGAATCCTATCTGTTCACAACCCGTGATATTGGTACAAAATACAGGGAAAACGACACTAAAAACGATCAAATTTGAATATTGGGCCAATAATTCAACGGTAAAGCAAACTTGGCATTGGGCTGGAAATTTGGCATCATTAGACACCATAAGCATTTCATTGCCATCATGGGGTTTATGGGATAATGGCTTGCTGCCTTCCAACAATATATTTCATTGCGAGATTAAAGAATTGAATGGTGGGGCCGATGAATATCCGCTCAACAGCAAAGCATCGAGTGTGGTGAAGATTCCAGATGTTTTGCCAGGCAATTTCAAAATTGAATTTAAAACCAATAACTATCCCACAGAAAATGCAATAACCTTACTGGATGTAAATGGAAAAGTAGTGCTACAAGAGGCATTTTTAGTGGCCAATAAATTAACTACCTACACGTATAATTTAAATGGATGTTACAAATTTATTGTCAAAGACTATGGATTGGATGGATTAAATTGGTGGGCAAATACAGCTCAGGGGACAGGATTTGTTCGTTTTAGAAATGCGACTACAAATGCCATCATAAAAACATTTAATGCAGATTTTGGTAGCTATTTTGAATATAATTTTACCGCCAATTATTCACTAAACGAAGACCCGTTGGCATTTGGGAATACAATACATTTGTATCCGAATCCCGCCAAGAATAAATTTAGTTTGGTAGGAGATAACCTAGAAAATGCCTCCGTGGTGGTAATGGATGTATTGGGGAAAATTGCGGATTCAAAATCGAATATTCAAGAATCCCAAGTAGATTTTTGCACGGAGAATTGGAGTCCGGGTATTTATTTGGTCTTGTTGTCCAAAGAGAAATCAAAAACAATTAAGAAGGTGCTTGTGTACTAAATGCCAGGTCCGATTTTTGGGTAATGGGTAGTTCAACGCAATTGGCAAGACTAATGCTGGGCTGGTGTCATAAATAAAGAGACGCAAGCATTATTGCCCATACAAAATCCATTCCTATTGCAGCCCCAGAGTATCAACATACACTCAAAAAGTGATGTAAACCCAATAAAAATATTTCAAGTACCGTGTTATTTTAAATCATTCTAAATAAATTTTGCAAGTGAAACAAATCGCATTAAATTTGCGCTGTTTAGAATCGTTACAAATAACAAATGGCTAACCAAATGCTTTCCCGTTTAGCGCAGTATGTCACTCTTTTTGTGTGCTTGTTAAGTCTAAACCTATTGGCGCAAAGACAAACGTATTCAGACAGTTCATTGCATTTAGAGTATTTGTCAGAAATTGCGCTGGTTGGATTCGGACAAAATAGAGACGTAATGATGTTGCCAGAGGTGGTAGGAACTAAAATTAATGCAGGTAAGAAAAATAGTTTGGTGGTCATGGATCAGGTAAATAACGTGGTAGCCAACAATTCTATGCGTCAAATTTTAGCCAAAGTGCCCGGTATACACATTTGGGAAAGCGATGGGTCAGGTATACAAATTGGCATCGCAAACCGCGGATTGAGTCCAAACCGAAGTTGGGAATTCAATATTCGCCAAAATGGAGCTGATATATCTGCAGACCCTTTTGGATACCCCGAGGCATATTACAATCCACAAATGCAGGCCGTGCAACGAATTCAAATCATTCGTGGAGCAGGCGCGCTGCAATATGGGCCACAATTTGGCGGATTAATCAACTACGTAATGCGTGATGGGAGCAATATCAAAAAAAAAATTCAATTAGAAAGTCAACAAACCTTGGGTAGTTTTGGTATGTTTAACGCATACGTGGCCGTTGGTGGCAGTGGCAAATCATCACATTATTATGCATTCTACGATAAACGAAGTGGCCATGGATACCGCCAAAACAGCGCATACGAAACGGAAACAATATACGGATCAGCAATATTTAAACTCAGTAAAAAGGCCAGTTTAAGTGTTGATTATCTTCGTTATTTTATGCTCAGCCAACAACCCGGTGGCATTACAGACGCCCAATTTTTAGTCAACAGCACCCTCAGCCACCGCAGTCGGAATTGGTTTTCGACACCCTGGCAAACCGCCAATATTAAATTTCAATATGATTTTTCAGCGCGCAGTAGACTCCAAGTCCAACTATTTGGAATGAATGCCTTTCGCCACAGTGTGGGCAATACCGCAGGAATTTTAGAGTTAGATACGATCCATAAACAAACCCTGCAATACAGTAAAAGAGAGTTGGCCACAGACCAGTATAAAAATTTGGGTGCCGAGGCGAGTTTTGTCTCTAATTATTTTATTTTTGGTACAAAACAAACTTTGAGCATGGGGCTGCGTGCTTTTCGTAGTAACACCCAGCGATATCAGAAAGGCATAGGAAGTAGTGGTAAAGACGCCAATTTTACCACGGATTTCTTCCCTACCGAGCTCACTTTTAATACAAATAATTTGGCGATTTTTGCTGAACAAGTCATTCGATTTTCACAACGATTTATACTCATCCCTGGCATCCGAGCAGAGCGTATTTTATCTAATGTTAGCGGGCGATTGGGTCTTGACCTCGCAGGGGACGTCATTCAAGTTCAATCTCAACCCATTCAGCGAAATTTTTTATTGGGTGGCGTTTCAGCAGAATATCACCTTAACAACGGCTTCGAAATCTATGCCAACATAACCCAAAACTATCGTCCAATATTGTTTTCAGATATGCAAGCGATTCCTGGCAGTGAACAAATCGATCCCAATTTAAAAGATGCCAGCGGATACAACAATGATTTGGGATTCAGAGGGCGCAGTGGCAATTGGTTGTATTTCGACGCCAGTATTTTTGCATTGCAATACAATAATCGTATAGGCAGAATTACCCGTTACAACGATATGGGGAATCCTTTAACCGTAAAAACGAACTTGGGAAATAGCTTTAGTAAAGGCATTGAGGCAATTGTGGATATAGACTTGGTAAAAAAATGGAACAAACAATCTTCTTGGGGCCTCCCGATATTCATGGGCTATTCATTCACCCAAGCCACGTATGGAAACCATTACATCACCAATATAAACCCATCTGGAGGATATGATGTTTTCAACTTAAAAGGCAATTCAATTGAAAACGCTCCCAAAAACATACTCCGGACAGGTTTGGGATATCAACAAATATCAACCGCTAATCCACAGCGTAAATTCATCATTCAAGTACAATTGAGTTGCGTTTCTGAGAGTTTTTCGGACGCAAATAATACTCTTATTGCTTCTGCCAGCGGAATCAACGGTATGATACCAGCATACCGTATCTGGGATTTTAATACCACCTTTCAGCCCAATAAAAGACTACACTTTAAAATGAGCATCAACAACTTCAGTAACCATCGCTATTTCACACGAAGGGCTGGTGGTTATCCCGGACCTGGTATCATACCCTCTGATGGTCGCAGTATCTTGGCCTGTATTGGCATTATTTTATAATTTGCAACGAAAAATATTAGGTTGTATTCGTTACAAATACCAAAAATTTGATTTGCGATGAATCTATCCTTTACAAATGGGTTTTCCTGCATCGATCACTGCAATACTTGACTGAATTCCAGTCTCTTTCCCATTTTTTTCGCCACACAAAAGGTCGCCCACAGGTTTCACATATCTTGCTGGGCAAATGTTGTTTTTTCACTCCTTTCATGAACGTTTTCCTTTGGAAGTTTTTGTCGTTGTTTCAGAACGAGCAAATGGGCTGCGCTTTGTCGAGGCAGGTCTACTGTGACTCTTCAATACCCTCATCTTCTCCGCTTTGGCAAATTCTGTATTTCTCACCTCATAAATACGTGCTACCATCACATTCTTTTTACCCTGCAACTCCAATACCGGAAACGGATAATCTCGGCCCAATTCGACACTGTACATTACCCGTTCCATATCCGTCATCGTCCACGGTTGGTGAATCAAATGATTGGGTAATTTAGCCAACTCAGGTATCCACAACCGCACAAAATCTCCATTGGTATCGTGCTCCAAACCGTTTTTAACTGGGTTGTAAACCCTCACCGTATTGGTGCCTGTTGTGCCCGCTTGCATCTGAAACTGTGTGTAGTGAATTCCCGGAACGTAATCCAAAAAATGTCGCGCCAAATGATAGACACCCAAACGCCAATCTACATCCAAATGATGTGTTAAAAAACTCACCAACATCGCCCGCATCCGAAAATTAATCCAGCCAGTGGCTGCCACTGCGCGCATGTTGGCATCCACCAAAGGATAGCCGGTGTTTCCCATCTTCCAAGCCTCCAAGAAGTCTGTATTGTTTTTGGCACCCAAATTCTCAAATGCCCGATTTACCGCCCGATATTCATAACTGCACTCCTGCTCAAACTTTTGAACAAAATGATCGTGCCATTTCACCCGCGACAAAAAGGCCAGCATCGCACGGCCGTTTTTTTTGTCTTTTGGCAGAGACTTTGCGGCTTGATACACCTGCTTAATCGAAAGGTTTCCCCAAGCAAAATACACCGATAGCCGACTGCACGATTCTCTACTCAACAAAGGTTTGGAAATGTGAAAGTGGTAGGTTTTATGACGCTCTTCTAAAAAGCCTTGCAAATACCTCCGTGCAATCGTTTCGCCACCCATTTGCATTCCAGCCACGGAATGCTGCCAGCACGCCACCATTTTATCTGGCACAGCGAATTGTTTGGTCAATCCCTCAATTACATCAGCATTTTCTTCTTCGAAACAAGCTTTGCGATAGGTATTTGCAATCAATGGTTCAATCATCACCCCAAACCAACGCTTATCCCAATCTAGCCGATCTTTAATGCCTCTAATCACGCCATTTCGCGGAAACTCAGACCATGTAATATTTTGTTTTTTCAGCAACTTTGCGACCGACTTATCACGCTGAAACGTTATCTCGATGCCCGATTCTTGATAGGATAGGACACGAACCACATTCAATTGATCAAGCAAGGCCGAAAATACATCTACCGCCTCCCCCCAGAATACATCCACCATACGTCCAACGCTTGACCATCGTTTTTGCATATCTTGAATTGATTGCCACTGAAATCTCAAATGACGCTCCGAACAATCGGGGTGGGCTAGCATACTAGGCTCAAAGATGAATATTACCCGATACGGTTGTCCAAAAGCTTCTGCTTCTGCTAAGGGCGCGTGATCTAGTGTTCGCAAATCGCGTTTTAACCATACCAACTGAATCGCATTTGATTGTTTCACAACCCAAAAATATTATTTCCCACAATTGTTAAACTCACGCCGCAAAGATTTTTCTGCCTTTTTCCAGAACGAAAAAAATGACGAAAAATCACCCTCCAAGTTTGGTACCAACCATGTCCGTTCATCCACCGTACCATAATAATGCTGATTGAGGGGATGCTCACGATAAATTATTTGGGTATCACCCACCAAACCGGCCAAGACATCAAATTCCCCAACATAAACTCGCAATCCAGGAATTTCTTTGGCCAAAGACATCATAAAATCTACACAATGTTGTGCTACTGGATATTTTTCGAAATGCGAAGGCTCCAATAACAAAACCCGATTTGCCCGCTGGCTTATTCGCCACTGTGGTGACAAATTATAATAATTATAAATCAGCAGTGGTTGATCCGGCTCCAACTGAAGGGGCGCTGGTGAGATTGGTGTTTTTTTGTCGTTTGCCAGATACGTCATGGCAGGCAATGGTGTTTTTAGTTCAAAAACAACCTTGGCTTTCAACACCTCAGGCACTGGCGCTGTGGCCAACTCCTCATAACTACAATCCAAATAGGTATCTCGTTGCTCGGTAGAGGTATATCGGTTAATATTGTCTTGATTGGCGATGTATTTTTTGTTGGAAAAAGTGCCAGCCACCCATTGCCAAGAAAGGGCATTGGAACCCCAATCTCCATCGAGTAAGTTAGAATACATCCATTGAGCCGATGAACGCCAGTGAGCGCCGGAAAAATTGCATGATAAAAAAGCCGTGTACATCCGCACATGGTTGTGCATCCTTCCAGTTGTGATAAGACGCTGTATGCCTTGATCAATACCTTGAATACCAGATATTCCTGCCGCGATTGCGGCGGGGATATCACCGTGAATTACCCCTAGCTGAGCCCCGCGAATATCTTGATTAATGCCCTCGCCGCGCTGTTGCCATATACGTTGAAAAAAATCACGCCACGCCAATTGCTGGACAAGACCAAACATTCCATCAAAATCGTATCCCTTTTTGAGCAAATACTCCCAAATAAATCGCGTATCGATAACGCCTCTTGAAATATAAGGACCCAATTCAGTAACTGCTCCGTCGACATAATTTCTCGATTTTTCATACTTTTTTGGATCGATGAGTGCCAATGTAAGGGTAATTTTTTCCTGATGGGTCATCGTTTACTGATTTTATTGTTGGCTATTGAATTCTGACGACTACACCGAAACCGTTGTATTGCGTCATCCCTTAATTTTAGGTGTTTCTGACTCACGCCGGTATTCACACGCTTTCGCCACAAATTGAAACTACTGCGTTTTAATCGCAACCGCATCAATGCAATTACATCTCCTTCCGAATATGCAAACTGTATTTTTATGGCCTCAAATGGGGTGCGGTCTTCCCATGCCATTTCTATGATTCGATCTTCCATCAACTCTTTTCGCTGTTCGTGTGTCATCTCAGCCGGTATCGCATCCGCTTTGGCATTCTGTTCATTTGCCACCCAGAGCTTTCCTCCCAACTCAATGGATATGGTCTCTACCCTTGCATTTGACCCCAAATCCAATTGTTTTTTTTTCATTTATAAACCCGATAAAAAACCCTCTGCTGCTATTTTTAACCTCTCTTTTTTGTCATCGGCCATTTTTTCGTAAGCATTAACCATGATACCCATTCTTGGGTTTTTCAAAAAGAAATCTCTGTGAATATGGATGAATCGCCAGTATAGTCCATCCCATATCTCGGTCCATTCACCCTTTTCAAAATCACTCATTTTCAACAAATAATTACTTCCACTGATGTATGGTTTGCTGCTCATCATACCCCCATCTGCAAACTGACCCATCCCGTAGACATTGGGCACCATCACCCAATCATAAGCATCAACAAACAACTCCATAAACCACCGATACACTTCATCGGGGTCAAAATCACACAGCAGCATAAAATTACTCAATACCATCAAGCGTTCGATATGATGGCAGTAACCATCACGAAGTACTTTTTTTATCACGGCATCTACCGGACCAATACCAGTGTCGCCTGTGTAAAAAGAATGGGGGATTTTTCGATTATAGCCCCAGTAGTTGAGGGAACGCTGCTTCTGCCCAGCCGCCAGATACACTCCCCGGATAAACTCTCTCCAACCCAATAACTGACGCACAAATCCCTCTATCTCATTCAAACCCAACGATTGCTTTTCTCCCTCTACCAATGCCGCCTGCAGAACCTCAGAGGGCAACAGTAAACCATTATTTATATATACCGAAAGTAAACTGTGGTGCAACAAGGGTGCGTCAGACACCATGGCATCCTCATATCGTCCGAAGGCATAGAAACGCTTTTCTAGGAATTCTGACAACCATTTTTTTGCACCAATGTGACTGACAGCATAGACAAATGAACCATCAAAATCACCCGGAGCTTTCGGAAAAAATTTCGCTACATATTTTTTTGCTTCAGTCCGCATTGCTTCGTCTGGCCTGCTCATTTCCTGTGTCAATACTGGTGGTTTGCCTCCTTTAGGGAAGCGCAACCGATTGTCTTCATCAAAACTCCACTTCCCGCCGCGTGGTTTTCCCGCCTCCATAAGAATATCTAGCCGCTTGCGCTGTGCAGAATAAAAATTTGCCTGCAAATAATGTGTTTTTCCCTGAAAATATGATTTAATCTCTTCCTGATTCAATATAAATTGTGGTGTTTCTATATATTCCAATCTAATGTTGGGAATCTGATTTGCAGTAATTTTTGAATCTGATTGCGCGCCCCAACTGTTTTTCGAGGAATTGGTTAATACGCCATCGATTTGTTGTGATATCCATTCGTCTTCAGGTCTGTACATCTGTATCTCGTTTATCCCCTCTGCTGACCAATCCGAGATTAAATCAGCGATATACAAGGCTTTACCCTTAGATTCATAATATCGAACAGCCTTGCCTAGCGATTCCAAGTGCATACGATAGTATTGCATACTCGCCCTATGGATGACCAACTTTTGCTTGTGAAAGTCAAACTGGGTGAAAAACAGTGCTTCCTCCACAATGGCAATATTCACAATCCCTTCGGGCAGCGATTCAAATAATTGATGGGGAAAGACTACCCATACTGGAAAACCTTTTTGCCAATCCATTTACATGGAACAAGTACCGATCAAATTGGTTTTTAATATTGTGAACAAAAACAACTTTAAACCACCCAACATAAAAAATTTAGAGCCATGATTGCACGACTCCATAAATAGATAATTTGGATTTTTCTCATGGTGAGCTGTGCATGAATCGAAAAAGAATAAGCCTTAGAGTAGAAAATGTAATTATGATTCAAGTGTATATTTGCTGAACTTTTAATTGATAAATTCTAATGCATCCTTCTAAGTTTTTGGCTCAATCAATACTTCAATCGCTTTCACAACTTTTTCTCTCACAAAATACAAAAGCAAAAAGTGAGAGAATAATCCTCATTATTGCCGTTGTAAGTTACTTGATTCATTTGGGTATTATACTTTTTTCGAATCAACAAGCAATTCCCAGCGAACACAATCTGCTCAACAATCCTATTTCAGCTATATATACCCCATTTTCATTTATCTTGATTTACGAAGTCTACCTGCTAATTTTCTACTTACCCCAATCTACTTCATTTTACATTGCCAAACAGTACGAAATTATTACATTGATTGTAATACGCCGTATTTTTAAGGATATAGGAAATATTAAATTACAAACAGGGTGGTTTCAAAATCAGTACGATTTACAATTCACATACGACACCCTTACTTCATTGGTATTATTTCTACTGATTTTTCTTTTTTATAAGAGCATAAAAACGTTCAATAAAAATTATTCTTCCCCGCAGTTAATCGACAAAGCACATACGTCTTTTGTTTATATAAAAAAGTGTATTGCCATCATTCTGGTTCCAGTATTATTTTCCCTGGCCATCATTTCTTTTTTTCAATGGTTTATCGAAGCCACTGCAAATAATAACAGCGTTTTGCCTGCCTTAAATAATGTTAATAATGTATTTTTTGATGATTTTTTTAATATTCTGATCGTAGTGGATGTTTTATTGCTTTTGATGTCATTTTTTTACTCAGATAAATTCCACACGATTATTCGGAACTCAGGATTTGTGATTTCAACCATAATGATTAAGGTATCATTCTCTGTGAGTGGCGTAGTAAACAATCTATTAATTGTTGGGGCAATAGTATTTGGATTGGGCATTTTGTGTATCTACAATCTATTCGAAAATCTGAACAACAAACGCAAACTTGAGAGTTAATTGCCTTCACCAAGATTTATGCATTTTCACTTGATTTGTCTGTGTATGGATTGAAGAGTTTTTGGTGTTTGAGATGATGACCTTCGAGATTGTTCTTAGTAACTAGCACATTTATTTTTGAAGGGAATGGTTCTTGTTTGTTGCCGACCCTCGTTTTATTTTATTTGATTTCAAATATTTACTTGTGTGTTTACGTTATGGCTAAAATCGCAGGCACTATGAAATGAGCAATACCACCTCTCAGCAGTAATATTAAATCACTGACCGTAAGAGGTAGTTTTATTGTTTAATACACAGTGTTATGAAAAACAAATCTATCATCCTTCAACGGCCTTTTGGCCCACATTTCGCACATTTATTTATTTTGTTTCTGTTTGCTTTTGGAAATCTGTCCTTGGCTCTGGGTCAGCAGAGGAAAGCAGTAACCAGCCTTAAAGCACCCGTTAAAAATGGGGCTAAATCAGAAAAAGCAGCAACACGAGATGGCAAAGGTGACCTGTATACCAAAGGAACAGAATATCCTAGCTTATTTGATTGTAATTCCACCAGTTTGGCAGACACCCCCACTGCCGATCAACCTTTTACACTTTCTTTTATGTTTGGAACGGGTGATTCAGGGTTGCCTAACTTCTTTGAAGAAGGCAATATTTCCTCTTTTGATGAATTTCAATTTATCTTCGGCAACGGAATTGTGGCAACACAAGACCAAGATGCAGCAGACCAGTTTGGTCTAAAATTGGGTGTTGGATTGGGTAAACGATGCGTTAAAAAGGTCGGAGCTTATTACCCGCTTCCCAAATCTGATGATAAAACTTTTTTTGCCACGATACAATACGGATATATTGGATATAACGGGAAGATCTACCGAACCGAAAAAGAATACAATTCAGATCCCAGCGGGAATGTATGGATAACCCTGGAGGAATTTGGAAAATACCCACCCAACATGGGCGGAGCGTGTAAGTTGGTACTCAAATAGTTTTATAATATAAAAAATAATGTTTGAACTATTTATGAATAAGAAATAAAAAAACATTATGATTTTAAAATTAGGTTCAAAAGGAGAAGATGTAAAAGCTCTTCAATCAAAATTGGGGATTGCCGCTGATGGTAATTTCTGTCCTGGCATGGATGTGAGTTTAGTGAATATGGATATGTCAGAACTTGAAAAGATGGTAATTATGTGGAGTGGGATTACAATGGTTTTAATGCCGGATTTGTGGCTCTGCCAATCCTGCATCGGCTAAAAGTCTTAATCCATCGATACATCTTCGGAAATCAAACTTCTTCAAAAAAATTGTAAAAACGAATGTTAAACTGTAAATGATAGCAATACGGAAAATCTAAAAATTTATATTATCGCAAGCATGAATGTCATCTGCGGAGTAAAACCCAAAATCACTATTCTTTGTAGAAGTGTTGATAATCCTTTATTTTCCTCCAATCCCCACCCCATTTCCAACCATGCCTTTTAAAAATTGAAACGACAGCCGAGTTCTTAGATAATGTCCCCAATTTAGCTGTATCGTAGACAGCAGTTGGCGGCCTAACTGATTTATAATTTACATATGGATTTAATAAAGGATTTATATCGACAGCAAATCCATCTGCATGCTTTGAAAGTTTCTTTGAACCATCAACAAATCTGTAATTAAATCCAGAACTATTATTTGAGATCATTGAAATTGAATCGTTCCAATCATACATGACAATTGGGACAACCGCTAAAATTGGAAACCGCATTAATTTTATTTCCCTGAAAATAGCTTTGAGTGACTCTTCACATCGTTTATTAACTAAAAGCTGACCTCGATGAATTTTAAAATCAAATGAATAATAATCAACATAAATGAGTGACAAATCAGAAATAATATCTCGGGGCGCTTTTGAACCCATCAAAGATTGTAAAAGGGTCATATCCGAATCATAAATAATACTATCCTGTTCAACATATTTCTTTTTAACGTCATTATTCAATTTATGATATTTTGGAGATATAGGTGTATTCACTGGTTTATTATATTTAAATAAATAAAACATAAAAAATAAAAATAATAACAAAAAAATACTAGTAATTCCAATTTTTTTCAAAGTTTCGTGTATATCAAAGTATATATATAAATCATATAGTTCATTTTATACTATTCCTTCTTATTGGAACATAAGAATTGCATACCTGAGTAAAAATTTGGTTTTTGGTTCGGATAATTATTAGTAATTATAATTGCAAACTTAATTCCGCTAACCTTATAGAATAAATCTTAATTGAGTCTTTCTTGTACAAAATTCTCAGAAAAAAGCCATACACGAAAATCAACAAAGTAGTTTTTCGTGTATGGCTTTTTCTGGCAGTTTTTTTAAATTATTCTATTGGGCTTCCTAAAATTTCAATTTCAGAGATGCAAATATCATCCCATTTATTTCCTATTTCCCTATTAAGTATGGCAATATTGAGAAACGATGTCAAATGTTTTTTATCAAATTCAATTTCTTGATAATCTTGCAAATCCGTTAAATCTTTCATCTCACTTTCGCCATCTTCAAATGTTACTAATATTTGTGTAACTCTTGAGTTGTCATAATAGTATTTTCCATAACTACCATTGATTATTTTTAACCCACCCACTTTGTATTTATTATTTAAAACAAAAGTTGCTGATGATGAAGAACCATCTGTCGGAAATGGAGTCCACCACGTCTCATAATTTCCATCAATCATATTTTGAGCGCTGTAGGTTTTATTATTTGAAGTGTATTCACTTGTACTTTCAACTCTCTCAACCGTCAAAACGGAATTAACATAACTTGAATTATTGTAATCTTCGTTTTCTGGATCAGTAATTTGTGATGGCATGGTATCGATATACATTTTGTTATCCATGTTACTAGGTGTAACGGCAGATTCGATAGACTTATTAAAAACTGGAAGTTTCCATGTTAATGGATTGTAATTATTATGGCTGTAGGCATAATAAAATACAAATAACAAGACCAATGCCATCAATGGTTGGTTTTTATTTTTACTATGTGCTTCAGTGATTAAACCAGTGATATACCAAGAGGAGTCTGCTACTTTATCACCGTAAATATTGCGTTGGTAAAGTACAAAAAGAACAAAGCCCAAGGCTAATGATGCCGCAATTGCCGCTGCTAACCATAAAGAATAAATTAAAAATGCCAATTTATCAGAAAGCGACACAATTCCGCCAGAGCTGATGCTATTTTCACGCAATTCACTCAAATGAGCAATGATTTTATTGTTGCGTTCAATTTGTAGTTTATTTTGATTTACTGCATCATTGTTTGCCGGTGGTATCATAGATATTGCAGAGTCTGCTGCAGGAACAGACGCAACATCATCAGCCTGGGCAACTGCAGGAACTTTAGAAACCGAAGTATCAATTGCAACAGGTTCATTTACTTGCGCAGGTTCTATTGCTTGTTTGAGCTCATCATTGTCGGTTTCCAAAACACTAATTTCGTCTTTAAAGGCATTTGTATCTAAGGGTTCCGCTGACGGCATTCTTTCACTATTTAAATAGTTTTTGGCATGCGTCATATAATATGTATACTCAGCGATAGCCAACCCAATTGGTGCAGCAGCATATTCAGCGCCACGGCGACTGTAAAATGAATTTAAATAATCAAAATTTCTGATTACATCTGAATTTGAATTTGCTGAATTCACATAATTTGCATGTTTTTCAAGCTCTACAGTTAACTGACCATCATTCGTAGCTGTTAAACTTTTCAATTTTGAAATACTGAAATCATATGCAGAATCCTTGTCATTTTCAAGTCTTAAAGTTTTTACTTCCTCTGTTAATTGACCGGCCACATACATGCTGCCCGACATCAAATAGTAAGGTAGCAGACAAAGAATGATTGCTGGGATAACTGATCCTCCCATAGCCAAGAAATGATGCAATCCTTTCACTTTGAGATATTCCCAATAGCTTGAAATAAAAGATTTCAAATCTGAATCATTGTCCATTGAAAATGAAGGAAGAACAGAAATTGTAAATACAAGCAATAAACCATTTAAGATGAGTAAAATAGACGTTATTATATTTCCACCAATCCAAAGCGCAGAGAGAGTAGACGCAAAGCCGGAAAAACTAAACAACCAAATAATTAATAGTTCACCAAATATTAACAATCCAAATAAGCCTAAAAGGTAACCTAAGTGCTTTACATACTTATTGCGAATTTCTTTAGAATCTACTGCAGATTTATTTTTGCCATTTGCTAAAATGAGTTGTCCGGCACCCACTCCTAGTGGAATCACTGACAATAACTCAAACAACATTGTTATCCAATTTGGCCAATGAAGGCCCATTTCTAAATATCTACCCAAGAACACAAAACTCAACGCAGCAAAAAGGCTGATAAATCCAATCTTAAAGTTTTGCAAACTCAATGAGGGTTTTATCCAAGAAAACCCCTCTGAAAAAATACGCCAAGGCCATAAAATGATATAATGCCAAACAGTTTTTGCAATTAAAAACAACCCTGCAACAATAACTTCTTGATAAATCCACTGAATCGCTTTAACTCCCCAACCAATCAATTCACCTATTACCCACAAAGCATTTACGCTTAAATTGTAAATTAAAACGCCTGCACCAATGAATGGGATTAAAAACCACCACACCCCAGACATCTTTTGGATAGATTGAGTTAATTCTTTGAGGGATAATTCATGTTTGGGACTAATTTTGAAAATACTCGAGTAGACTCTTGCTACGAGATAGAGACCACCCAAAAAGGGCAGAATTACGGTGATTAAAGTGTTGATTAACATAGTTCTATTAGTTTTTTGTTTCACCAAATGTTACCAATAAATCTCAAAACATAACCATAAAAATAAAAATGTGTATAACTTTTTAATATTAAGAATTAAATAACAATGAAATTCAAACAGAATATGCCTTTGATAAAGGCATAAAAACCCCAAATTTATTTATAAAAACTCACCCTTTCATTATTGAATAGTTAACTTTAGTTTCAACCTTTGGTGTAGATCGTCAGTGTAAGCGTTCTGGAGGACCTAATGGTTACTGTTATCAACACGGTGGACAATAGTTCTTCGATAGCAATGGGATAAAACCGACAACAAAACCGACAACGCAGAAATAAAAAACCCTCGCAGAGTTTTATTCTGCAAGGGTTTTCATTCTTTGGTGGTGGAATTGGGGGGAATCGAACCCCCGTCCGGTCATGCAATTACCAGCGCTTTCTACATGTTTAGGGTTAAATTGATTTTCGGGATCGGGCCGGCTCTACCCTGGCCAACGTCGGTCCTTATCCAACTTTGTAATAAACCCTTGCATTGGCACTTGGGGGTTATACCTGAGCGGGTCGACTATCTCTGGTGAACAACGGCTCAGATAGAGTCATTCGAGATAGTTGGCAATTACTCAATCATTCCGATTAAGCAGCCAAGGCAAAGTTAGATTCGCCTCTTGTGGTTTTGAAGGTTGAGTTTAAGGTGCCGGCCTCCAAGGCACCACATGCTTACACTGCAATCAATCATCCCGTCGAATCCGGTCAACCCCATGCAATTGTTCCACAAATATCGTTAAAATATATAGGTATTCGCACGTTGAATAATTTGTCCGAAATAAAATGACCAATGGTGTATATTCGCAGGGATTCATGCTTTTTAACTCAATTGTATATTGGTTGTTTTTGCCGGCAGTTTGGGTATCTTATTTTATGTTACCCGTCCGATTTCGTTGGATTTGGTTACTTCTTGCAAGTTATTTTTTTTATGGATTCTGGAAACTTGAATTTGCAGGTTTGATGTTATTGACCTCTGCCATTGATTGGTATTGTGGAAAATATATCGAATCAAATCCGAGAATTGGCTGGAAACGGTTTTGGCTGTGGTTTAGTATAGGCAGCAATATGCTCATGCTTTTTATGTTTAAATACCTCGATTTTAGCATGGGTTCAACATCAGTAGCCCGGTGGATGGCAGACCACAATGCTACCGCTTGGATTATTGAATTGGGAAAATATACCATACCCGCAGGGATTTCATTTTATACGTTTCAAAGTATCAGTTATGTGGTAGATGTATACAGAGGACAGGAGAAAGCAGAGCAAAGTTTGCCTAAATTTATGTTATATGTATCGTTTTTTCCCCAATTGGTTGCAGGTCCAATTGAGCGATTTGGAAAACTCCATGCCCAACTATTCCGGCCGTATTTGCCCCAATGGCAGGATTTGCGCAATGCCGCTCGTTTGCTGATGTACGGGTTATTTCTAAAAGTGGCCGTGGCCGACAATTTGGCATCTGTAGTTGACACATATTATGCTGGTAGCACTTCTGGGATTGCCAATAGCCCGGTATATTCTTGTTTTGACGCCTGGGTAGCAAGTTTCTTTTTTGCTTTCCAAGTCTATACCGATTTTTTCGGATATTCTCTTTTGGCACAGGGCAGCGCGTTGTTGTTTGGTATTCATTTGATGGATAATTTTAACAAACCTTTTTTGGCTAAAAGTATTCCTGAATTTTGGCATCGCTGGCATATTTCCCTGAGTACATGGTTTCGTGATTATATTTTTATTCCGGTGGGCGGCAATAAAAGGGGACCCTTGGTGCTTTCAGTTGCGGTATTATTGGTATTTTTTGCGAGTGGTTTATGGCATGGAGCTAGCGCAACAATGATTGCATTTGGGCTTTCTCAGGGGATACTTTATTTGTTTGATCGATTTGTATTTAAACGCCTCGAATGGATTGGAAAGAGCCAATTAGAAACAACACGGTGGGGTTCTTTGCGGCTCAAGATTTGGGATGGGTTTAAACAGTGTAAAACGGGTTTCTTTTTTATGTTGACACTGATATATTTCCGAAGTTCTAGCATGCATCAAGCCTCCAAAATTTGGAATCAGTTGTGGTTTGGTGGTTCTAACAATATAGGATCAACGTCGACTGCCTCCGTTGTGCAAGAAAGTTCAGCAGAACTCACAATTGGGATGCAAATTCCCATTTTTCTGAGTATTTTTTTACTCTTAGATCTATTTGTTATGAAAGAACGTGCTGATGTTTGGATGGGTAGGTTTGCCTTGCCATTGCGTTGGATTTTGTATTGTATGATGGCCATTAGTATATGGATTTGGGGCGGAGCCATTAATCATCCATTTGTCTATTTTCAATTCTAATGAAACATTGGATACTCGATATTGCACCTAAAATTTTTCTTCGGATGGCAATTGCCCTGCTTATTTTCTTTGCTGCAAACGCCTATTACGAGCATTGTTTATATTCTGATGAACGCAGTAAATTTAGTCCTGTGGCCAGTGAACTCGACAGCGCTTTTTCTCAATTCGACCTAGTTTATTTGGGCGAAAGTTCCAATACCAGCTTCAACCCGTGGACAGACACATTTGGCTACAGTATTAGCCAATTTGTGCAAATGTACCTTCCCAACAACAAGATAGCTTCAGTTTCACATGATGGGTATCACCCTGGGCTTTTCGAAAAGATGTTGGCATTAATACCCCCCAAGCAAGAAAGAAGCGGCAAACCATTTACATTGCTTGTAACCCTCAATATGCGAACCTGTGGGCCATCGGCAATGTTTAGCGACAACGAGGCAAGCAACCAACAAGAAGCTGTTTTTTATGCTCGCCGTATGCCACTTTTAAACAGAATGTTTGTTAGTTTGCACCACTATGACAACCGCAATGCGAGGGAGATGGAAGGCGAAAAAGTTCGGTGGTTCAGGACACATAACTTAGCGATAGCCCAAGACTGTTTTGTTAATGAGTCATTGCCACAGAGTTTTAGTGCTGCGAATTCGTTTTATCCCACAGCAAAGTCTTGGCTCAAAGACCTTGCTCAATCAAATCCAAATCAGCCAGAAAAAATTCGAAACATGGCAGATGCCTATGTAAAAGAATTTGCCTTTGTATTAAACGATGAAAATCCTCGAATTCATTCCTTGAAACGCATTGCCGAGATATGCAAGCAAAAAGATCTGAATTTGGTATTTGTTTTATTGATGCCCAATCGCGACCACGCAAAATTATTATTTGGAAACGCACTCGTTTCGTATATCGATTTCAATCTCAATTTTTTGCGCGATCGGATGACCCAATGGGGTAGTTCCTACATCGATATACCCACATTATACCGTGAGAAATATGGAGACTATCCAAGCGGACACCACTATACAGACCAATGGTATCCAACCGAACATGTAGACGGACACATGAGACAGTTTATTGCAGAACAAATCGCCTCAGAATTTGCCAAAAAAAATATCCATTCGCCTTCCAAAACCCCTACAGATTATCCACTCCCTGAAACATCCGAAAATCAGTCAAGTCAATTGCCATTGTCAATCAGTGGCAATCAAACGATTAAATTCAAGAAAATGATCACCCCCAAATCCAACAATCTTCCCAATTGGAATATTAAAATGCCTTTGTCGGATACGCTCTTAGAGGCTTGGCAAAAGACACAATGGTATAACCAACATTTTTTGATTCAACCGAAGTGAATTTGACTGGAGACAATAAATCAAAATCCGATTCGCAAACCCATTAAAATATTTCTGGGTGCTTGCGGAAAAACAAATACTTCTTGGATTAACTGGTCTGTAGTGGGGGTTTTTTGGGGATCATTTCCATAAAAGTAACCATAGGTATACGCGTTGCTTACATACCGTTTGTTAAAGATATTGATGAGTTGAAGATTTATTTCGATTCGCAGTCCATTGCGGGTTTTTCGTGAACAGGCAATGCTTAGCTCGGAATGGGTAAACGCTTCAATGCTGCGCGATTGATTGCCTGTATTGTCGAGGTATTGTCTACCCGCATATTTTGTTCTCCAAAAGACAGAAAATGCATTGTAGTGATAGTCGATACCTGCACTTGCAATTAGATTGGGAGAATAGCCGATAGGCACATTTTTATAAATGGTGTCAAAGCGTAAATTATTTGCATAATTCATCCATGAAACTGGAGATAAGGCAATGATATTTTGACTAATAGAAAGTGCAGAAACTACAGTCAATAGGTGTTCATTTTTAGTATTGCTGGATTTATTGGCATTGGTGATCGAAAAAATCTGTTGCGCAGCATTTATTTCTATACCAGATCGATAGCTATTGGGAACATTGACACGCAAAGCAGCGCCGACATCATTCAGGTCGCCATTTACCAACAATTGATTTTTGTATTTCATGTAATACAGTGTTGTGCTGATTTCTGTATTTTTATTAGAAGAAGATATGCGGGCAAATTTATGATTTAGTTCTATATCAAGCATGGATTCAGGTTTTGGCGCAAGCAGTGTGGGATTATCTGTAAAGTCGGTGCGGGCGGGCTCGTGGTTGGCCACACTTGCACTTGCGCTTATACTATTGTAGCGATTGAGGCGTGAATAGATTCCAAATTTTGGGTTGAAGAAAACAAAATCCCCTACAAAACTAATCGGTCTTTGGTCGTTGTCTTTGCCCAGTCCTTTGTGCTTGACCTTGCGAATTTGCAGGTCAATAAAACCCATCAATTTATTGTGGAATGTATGGTCTAATTTAATGTAAAGATTGGCATCAAACTTATTTCCATTTGCGCGGTAGTATTCTTGTTTGGGGTTTAAAATTTGGTTTCCTGTGGCAAAAATTTGTGTAACAATACCAAAGTGATTGCCCAAGTATTGGTTGACGCCTCCCCCAATAATCCAAATATTTTTAATAGTTTGATATTGCCAATTTGCGATAATTCCAAATAGATTATTGTGAAGGCAGCGGCGGCGAATCAAATCTGATGCGCTGATTAGTTGGGTGCTATTGCTGTCTTTTGCAGTTCGTATTGGATGGATTCCGTAACGATTGAATGAATCATTAATCCGATATTGCTCAAAAAAACCCTTGCCAAGTGTGTGAAAAAGTGTGGTACTCAAATTTCCTTTATTGCCTGTTTTGGCGAAGAAATACAAATGTTGGTGTTGCTGTTGGTAATCGTCAATTTCGTTTTTGTAGGTATAATAATTATAGGTATTTGGATTGCTATTGAACAGGGTAAGACTGTCGTTTACATTGCGATAAATAGAACCAATATTTCTATTATAATGATTTAACAGTGCTTCTTTTCGGGTGTTGCTTTTGTCTGCCCCATTTCCAATATTGTATTTTTCGATTGGAATTCCCCACCAAGCTTGATGCGTTTTTTCATGACCTCCAAAAGACAAAAATGTAATTTCACAGGACGAATTTTTATACCCAATTGAAGCCCAATGACTTTTTAAGTCACTGGAAGATTGGTTAATGTATCCATCAGAGTGGCTTGAACTAAAACGTGTTTCAAGGTTTAAACGTTGGGAGGGATTTTTACCAAAAGGCATATCGCCCGATCCCATAACTATATTCACAAGGCTTGTTCCGTAAGACCCCCCCCTAATATTGGCTATTATTTGGGGTTTGGAATTTCTTTCGGTTTCCATCGCCACAGTAGCACCAAATGCTCCGGCTCCATTTGCGGAGCTTCCCACTCCCCGTGTAAGCCTAATTCGGCTCAAGGAGCTTGCCAAATCGGGCATGTTCACCCAATAAGTCGCTTGGCTTTCAGCATCATTAATGGGTACCCCATTGAGTGTAATATTTGTGCGGGTTGCATCAGAACCACGCACGCGAATTCCTGAATACCCAATGCCATTCCCGGCGTCGGAAGTGGAGAGGGTCGAAATTTGATTTTGCAGCATAAGTGGAATATCTCTGCCCGTATTGTTGATTTTTAAAATGTCTTTCTGACAGGTCATTTGAAGTAATTCCGAACTCATATAATTCCCATTATTGCCGTCGGCAACACGAACCATTACCGATTCAATCGATTCGATACTATCGGAAAGCTTGGATTGTTTCACAATTTGGGCATCAAGGGGAATAAAAATTACTTCGACCAGAAAACAAACCAGAAACAGTAATGGGAAGTGGTATTTTTTCATAACATATCGAAATATTTCATCCGAGATGTTTCCAGCAATGGCTGAAGCATTTTCCTGCGCAGGCATTATCCTGATCAAGTTGGCGGGTATAATCTCAGCGCTCCTGGAGGCACCCCGAATGACGCTGCAATAATATGTCATTGCTCCCTATTTTTGTAAAACATGATACTAATTTTTTTTTCCAATTCTTGGAAAGGGTTTTTCCTATACAATGAATTCCGATTTTTGTTGGCTATGGAGTCGAATCTTTTGTTGAGTCATTTATTGAATACCACTCCAAACAATCCATTGTCCATCTTTGCCAAGGAGAAACGCTTACAATAAATTTCATGTCACTCAAAGACATTTTGAACACAAATCCTCCCTTAGAGTCATTTCTACTTCCAAATGGGTGCGTTCGCATCCAAAGGGATGATTTGATTCATCCGATTATTTCTGGCAATAAATGGCGCAAATTACAAGGCTGGCTCGGCAGAGCAATCAGTGAAGGCAAGACTACAGTGCTCACTTTTGGAGGTGCTTTCAGCAATCATTTATTGGCGACTGCGTGTGCAGCTAAAAATTCTGGATTAAAATCCATCGGAATTCTTCGTGGGGAAGAGCAAGTGAGCAATGATTATACAAAAATATGTTTGCAGTATAATATGCAATTGATAGGAATAAGCAGGGCATCCTACCGCAATAAAGTGGAAGCACTTTCAACAGTCAAAGCATTGCCAGTGTTCAAGAATATGCGGTGGGACAAAGTATTGGTAATTGATGAGGGTGGAAAAGGACAAGATGGGTTGCTGGGTTTTATTGATTTGATAGCAGATTGGGAAAACAAGGGAATAAGTCCTACAGCAATTTACCACGCCAGTGCAACTGCCACAACAGCGGTGGGTTTGGCAAAGGCATTGCATCAATATCAAATGCAATCAAGAATAGAGGCAGTATTGGTACTCAAAAATATCAATGAGCAGCGCGCCATGGCAAAGGAATTTTCGGTAGAATCAAAGATAAACTGGATTGAGGGATACGAATTTGGTGGGTATGCCAAAACAACGCCAATGTTAGTAGCGTTTATGAAAACGGTTGAAAAAATGAATGGAATAAGACTCGATCCAGTATATACTGCCAAGGCCTTATTTGCACTTAATGATGGTTTATTGTCTTTGGATAATCATGAAAAAGACATTGTTTTTTTGCATACAGGAGGTGTTTTGAACCTCAATAGTTGAAATATAGGTTCGATTCCTAGAAGTACCACAAAATTAACTGTTTACATAATAAGTGTCGGGATTGATGATTCCTTCTCACTCTGGCTCCACATTCCCGGTGATAGACAAATTATAGATTCGGCCATCTTCCAATTCTACTTTAATAAATTTTTTGAAATATCCAAAAGCGCCTTTTGTGGTATAGGAGGCCGTAACAATGCCCATTTCATCTGGACCAATATTGCCATGGGTGTAGTTAGAAATTGTACAACTGCATCCTGGCTCCACCATTTTTATCACAATAGAGCCACTTCCCCTATTGGCTAATCTAAATTCGGTAATCGCAGGATTGGGTGCTTTGATATACCCAAAATCATGCTGGGTTTTAAGCCATTCAACCGGCACGAATTTTACTGTATTACTGTTCAATTGAATGTGAATTGGTTTATAGAGGATGGGCTTAGATCCGACTTTTGCGATGGCTTTGATGACCTGTAAATTGCCTTGAATAACAAGGTCAATTACGTTGTCACCGGGAATCTCTAAATAGGCTTTTTTTACAAAAGATCCGGGGGGTGTATTGGATGTATTGAATACAATTCTGATTGAATCTGTAGAGTTTCTGGGTATTAATTTTGGAAAAACAGGGGCTGTACATTGACAGTCGGTGGGTATATTTTTTATGATAAAATCGTCAAGGGTATTGTTGCGAACCAAGAAAACGGCTTCGATCATATCTCCCACTTTCGCATCAACTTCTATAATTCGGGTTCCCAAAATTTCAATGCCTGGAATTTGGGCATTGCCTAGGTGAGGGCCATCTTGGGCGAGTGCAATCGGACAATAAAAAAGTGACAAAAATAATCCCGCTATTAAACACAGAGTTTTAACAGGGTATTTTGATGTTGAACTGTTTCCAAAACCCATTATACTGTAACAAATATTGAATTCAAGGTCTAAAACCATTGAAATATTGATTGTGCAAAAAGTGAGGATTGGTATGCAATTATCGAATTATAATCGGAGAACGGGGCGCTTCTGGTTCCTTAATTACATTCCCAGAAATAGTCAGCGTCACCTCACCACCATTGCTTTTCACAAATATGCTCTTTGTGAATGTGCCTGGCCTACCTTGGCTATTGTATTCGGCGGTAATGATATTTGATTTACTGGGATCAATAGCTTCTCTGGGCCATTTGGGTGTTGTGCAACCGCAGCTCGCAGAAACATTTGAAAGCACCAATGATTCTGTACCTGAATTGACAAATTTAAAATCGTAACGCGCAATCTGACCTTCAATAATATTTCCAAAGCTATGCGATGTATTTTCAAATTTAATGCTTGCATTGCTTCCTTTAATGGATGCCGTATTATTTTCGGTTATCACTTGGGCTGAAGCGTTGGAGAAAAAGCATATTGCCAAGCCCAAGGCTATGGTGTGTGAAAGTCTCATTATTTTAATTCGTTACTTTTTCCGGCAGGAGCGGTATCTGTAGTTACTGTACCACTAATAATCAAATCGGTAATGGTTCCGTTATCGAAAGTCACTTTAATTGATTTTTGAAAGAATCCGGGACGACCATCTGTGCCATAGCTGGCAGTAACCTCACCATTTTTACCGGGCATGATTGGCGTTTTGGTATAATCAGATGCCGTGCAACCACATGAGGGATTTGCAGCAGTGATAATTAATGGAGCTTTTGAGGTATTGGTAAATTTGAAAGTGACATCGGCTTTTGGACCCATTTTTATTGAACCAAAATCGAAAGACTTTTTTTCCCATTTGATAGCATCTTCAGTCTGTGCAAAACTGCTTGCAAACAAAGTTAAAACGCAAGTAAGTGATGTAAGGATTTTTTTCATGGTATTGTTTTTTGGTTGATACTAACAAAGTCCGTACCAAAATCAAATCCCAAGGGGGTGTTTGAAAATTTAATGGATAGTTAAACTCTATAAATTGCGCGTTTAGAGTTTTCGTTTAACTTCTTCCTCTTTGAAAATTTCGAGATAATCACCGGCTTGAACGTCATTGTAACGATCGATTTGTAAGCCACATTCGAAGCCTTTCGCGATTTCTTTCACATCATCTTTGAAGCGTTTTAACGAAGACAATTCTCCCGCAAAAACCACCACGCCATCTCGAATTACACGGAGTTTTGATTTCCGTTCAATGACTCCAGAGGTAACATAACAACCCGCAATTGTACCAACCCTGGAAATCTTAAATACTTCACGGACTTCAACATTTCCAATAATTTTCTCTATCACTTCAGGGCTTAACATACCTTCCATTGCCGCTTTGATTTCATCAATCGCTTGGTAAATAACAGAATATGTGCGGATATCAATTTCTTCATTTTCAGCAATTTGCTTGGCTTTGGCGGATGGCCTAACCTGAAAACCAACAATGATTGCATCCGAGGCGGAAGCCAGTAAAATATCACTTTCTGTAATCTGACCCACACCGCTGTGAATCACATTGACAGCAATTTCTTCGGTACTTAATTTTAACAATGAATCAGAAAGTGCTTCGACCGAACCATCCACGTCGCCCTTTACAATCAATTTCAATTCTTTGAAGTTTCCAATGGCTAAGCGACGGCCAATTTCTTCCAGTGTAATATGGCGTTTTGTGCGAATTCCCTGTTCTCGAACCAATTGAAGTCTTTTGTTTGCGAGGGTTTTCGCTTCGCTCTCATCTTCAAAAACAATATATGCATCACCCGCGGTTGGGGCATTGGTAAAGCCCAACATTTTAACCGGTGTACTTGGAGGAGCGCTCTCTATTTTGCCATCACGTTCATTGTACAATGCACGTACTTTGGCATAGTAGGGACCTACAACGACGTGATCTCCCACGCGCAGTGTACCATTTTGTACCAGCATGCTACAAACAATTCCGCGGCCTTTTTCCTGTGTGGCTTCGATGACAGTTCCTTTGGCACGGCGGTTTGGATTGGCTTTTAAATCCATCATTTCCGCTTCCAACAAAACCTTGTCGAGCAGTTTATCAATATTTAATCCTTTCTTCGCAGAAATCTCTTGACACTGAAATTTTCCACCCCAGTCTTCGACAAGGATATTCATACCCGATAATTGCTCACGAATTTTTTCTACATTGGCTCCTTCTTTGTCAATTTTATTGAAGGCAAATACCATCGGAACGCCTGCTGCTTGTGCGTGAGAAATGGCTTCTCGGGTTTGAGGCATCACAGAATCATCTGCTGCAATTACAATAATAACCAAATCGGTAACCTTGGCTCCCCTTGCCCTCATTGCAGTAAATGCTTCGTGTCCGGGTGTATCTAGAAAGGTTATTTTTTTGCCGTCTGCGATTGTTACCTCGTAGGCACCAATATGTTGGGTAATACCACCCGCTTCTCCCGCGATAACATTGGCCTTTCGGACATAATCTAGCAGAGAAGTTTTGCCATGGTCTACGTGTCCCATAACCGTAACAATCGGAGCGCGGTGTACCAAATCTTTTGGGTCTTCTGAACTGTTATCAATCGCTTCAATTTGCGACTCAGCATCCACAAATTCGACTTCAAATCCAAAATTATCGGAAACAATTTGAATGGTTTCTGCATCCAATCGTTGGTTAATGGAAACTACTACACCCAGCATAAAACAGGTAGAGATAACCTGAGTCACACCGATATTCATCATGGTGGCCAATTCATTTGCAGTAAGAAATTCACTCACTTTTAGTATTTTGTCTTCTTTTTCTCGGCGTAAATTATCCTCTTTTTTTTCTGTAGCGCGGGTTTCCTTGTCTTGTAATTTAATTTTTCTTTTTGAACCGCGGTTTTTACCCGCCGAACCCATCTGCCCCATGGTATTCTTAACTTTTAGTTGCACGGCCTCTTTGCTGATTACCGCTTTGGGATCGGGGCTTTTGATTTCAGATCGTTGCTCAATTTTAACCCGTTCTTGAACGGCTACTTTTTCAGTTCCAGAACGTTTGCGTTTGCGCTTTTCCCGTAGCTCATCTCTGGCTACTCCCGCCAGGGACTTCACGCCAGTGGGTGCAGCCTTTGACAATTCAATTCTACCCAACACTGTGGTGCCAGACAGTCTCTCAAATTTTGTATTGATTTTTTGAACTTCTTCGTCTACAATTTCTTCCGTTGAGGTTGGAGCGGAAACCGAAGGAGAAACAACAGGATCAGGTATTATTTTAGTGGTTTCAACAGTGGGTTGGACACGGGTTTCAACAGAAGGTTCTGTGGTCTTTCTTTGTTCGGATGATGTAACTTTTTTTGGAGTGCTTGGAACTTCTAGTTCTGTTTTTTTCTCGTATGCGGCAACGGGAATTTTTCCGATGATCTTGGGTCCAGCTAAATCCTGTTTTTTAAGTACAATTTTTTCTAAAGGGGGGGCCAAAGATGTTTCAGCGTTGGGCAGTAAAACAACTTTTTCTTCTAGTTTTGCAATCGGAATTTCTCGGGCAGGGGTAATTTTTGGAGCCGGAATTTCTGATTCTTTGGATGTTTTTAACAGTTTAGATTCTTCCTTTGCTGCCTTGTCTTTCGAGAATTCTAGAAGCAATGCCTGGTGCATTTCTTCACTGATCTTGGTGGTTGGCTTTGGTACTACATCAAAGCCTCGCTGGTTTAATAAATCAGCAAGCGCTTGAAAACTACGGTTCAATTCATTGGCTACTTTCGCTAAACGGTATTCCGCCATCTTTTCTTACAAAATTAGTTCTATTCAATACAATTCCCAAGTGAAGCCTTATTTTACCTTGGGTAAATAACACTTCGGGTAAAACAAATCCTGCATTTTTGGGAGTCATACAGTATCTATGTTTGGTCATCTTAGTCTTCAAATTCCGCCCTGAGAATTTTTTGAACTTCAACAATCGTTTCTTCTTCTAGTTCGGTCCTGCGCATCAGGTCTTCGGCAGGAGTATTGATAACGGCTTTTGCTGTGTCCAAACCAATTTTTTTGAATTCATCGATAATCCAAGAATCAATTTCATCCAAAAATTCGACCAAATCAACATCGTCAACATCGTTTATGGCTGCTGCCAAACGGTATACTTCAATTTGGTAGCCACTTAATTTTCCAGCTAATTTGATATTGTGTCCGCCCCGACCTATGGCCAAGGATACTTGATCTGCATCTAGATAAACATCGGCTGTTTTTTTAGTTTCATTGAGTTCAATCCGAGAAATTGCAGCGGGTTGAAGCGATCGTTGGATATACAAATTGGTATTGGTTGTGTAGTTTATTACATCTATGTTTTCGTTGCGCAATTCACGAACAATTCCATGAATTCGAGCCCCTTTTACCCCGACACAAGCCCCTACAGGATCGATTCGGTCATCGTAGCTTTCAACGGCTACTTTTGCTCTCTCACCGGGTTCTCTCACAACTTTTTTTATCGTAATCAGGCCATCCAATATTTCTGGAACTTCCAATTCAAATAGGCGTTCAAGAAATTCGGGAGAGGTACGGGAAAGTATAATTTTTGGGGAACCCTTATCCATTTCAACCTCGTGGATTACGGCCCTAAGGGTATCGCCTTTTTTATACAAATCGCGGGATATCATGTGGTCTTTGGGCAATGAAAGTTCATTTCCTTCATCGTCAAGAACCATAATTTCGCGCTTCCAAACATTGTATACTTCACCTGCAATGATTTCACCCCGTTTGTCTTTGTATTTTTTAAATAATTCATCTTTTTCAAGCTCTATTATTCGACTCATGAGCGTTTGACGCGCATTTAAAATACTGCGACGTCCAAAATCATCAAGAAAAACTTGCTCAATGCAATCTTCACCCACAGCATAGTCAGATTCGAGTAGTTGAGCATCAGAAATAGAAATATGGAGAGAAATGTCTTCAACCTCTCCAATTTCGACAATCAAACGCAGATGATACATTTCTATATCCCCTGTTTCGGTATTGATGATAATATCGAAATTGGCGTCGTTGCCAAATTTCTTTTTTAAAATATTGCGGAAAACATCTTCTAATACGCGCATCATGGTTGCGCGATCGATATTCTTGAATTCTTTAAATTCAGAGAAACTATCTACAAGGTTGATGCCTAAATCTTTTGCCTTGATTTTCATGTTATTTAAATTTGATTACAATGGTGGAAGATATAATTGATGTATAAGGGATTTCAATCAAAACAGTATTCGCTTTTTTGCCTTTTTCTTTGACAATTTGTTCGATAATAAATAGTTCTTCGGCTGTAATTTCTTTCAATACACCACTGATTTTACCAGCAAGGGTTTCAAAATCAAAACTTCGGCCGACATGTTTTGAATATTGCTTGCGGTGAATCAGGGGCCTATCGGCACCTGGAGAAGAGATTTCAAATGTGAATGCTTGCGAACTCAATTCAGAAGCATCAATTTTTTCGGATATATGTTTGGTAAAATCAGTGATTGATTTCATAGATAGCACTCTTTCGCTATCGAGAAAAAAACGATAAAGGTTGCTCGGGCTATCTGTTTTGGCAACCAAAAACAGACCGAACAAAGGAGATTCCTGTTCGACAAGTGCACTTAGTTTTTTTGCCAGGTTTGCCATAAGTCAACAAAAAAGGGGACTGCTTGTGGCTTGTCCCCTTCCTAAATTTTAACGGAAAGTGTTGCAAATATACTATTTATTTAGAAATTAAGCAAGGTGAAAGAGTATAACAATTTTTCTATTATTTATGGAAGCACTCGTGCCGAAATAATACGAACATCTTTATTTGGGCGGTCTATTTTATTCGTTGGAATACCCTGAATTTGATCGAGAACTCCATAACCAGAAATCAGTTTTCCAAATACAGTGTATTCGTTGTCAAGATTGGGTGCACCTCCCCAATAGTAGTATCGGGCTTTAATTTCTTCGGGAATTGAGGCGAAAATCTGGTCAACTATAGACAATAATTTCACTTTGATCGTTTGTTCAAATGCAGTGAAAGCAATACTGTCTCCAGAATTATATAGCATGTTTCCCTTCTCAATTGTTGCTCTATTTGCAGGGTTTCTTTTGAATATATTGAACGCAGTTTCTTCGAGTATCTTTTTGTAAGAAGGCGCATCAATTTTTGTCCCACTAACTATAAAAAATTGTGATCCAGAGCTGTTTCTCTTTGGATTAATTTCATCAGATTGGCGGGCAGCAGACAAGGCTCCTCGAAAATGATAAACGGTATTTTTGATTTCTGATGCAAGGGTATATCCTGGTCCACCGGCACCCAATGTATCGAATAATGTGGCTGTTTTAGATGTAGGATCACCTGCTTGAATCATAAAATCCTTAACAATGCGGTGAAATAATATCCCATTGTAAAATCCTGATTTTGTGAGTTTTATAAAGTTTTCACTGTGAATTTTTTGTTCGGGATTGAGCGCCAAAATGAGTTTGCCCAGTGTTGTATTTAACTCTATGCGCGTCCAATTTACAGGTGCAGTGGAGTCACTGTAATCCGGATTTTCTGGGGTGATAGTTTCAATACCAATCGTGTCAGTTCCAGAATCTAAATTTTCATCATTCTGTTTGCTTGTGCAGCCAATTAGGTAAAACAGGGCAATCAGGGCAATCAAGGGTAGGAAATTTTTCATGGATTACAGTGGTGTTTGAATAGAATTAAAAGACAGAATTTCCTCTTTTTCAAAATATTCTACGATGTGTTGTCTGATTAAATTTTCTTGTTCGAGGTATCCTAGATTGGGCAGAGCTTGAATATTTTCCCAAGCGGGCCAACCGTTTTGATCAGAACCGATATGTTGATAATATCCCGAATAACTCAAAATTTTACAAGTGGCAATATGCATGAGGTGTACTTTTTCTTCTTTTGAAAAAGCAGTTTCGCGTATTTCACCCAGTTCCCGAATACCAATCAAAAACAAAATTGCATTTAGATCGGGTTTTCTTTCGAAATTTTGCTCGACAAATTCCACCACTTTTAACCATTTGTCACGTATTTCTTGAATTAGTCCGTCAGCCATCCTTTCAATTTCAAAGTTAGTCTATTGAAATAAATTTTTTGTTGTGGAGGAGAATATTCGCATACGAGAGTTCGGTATCAAAAATGAATGCCTTTGTGCAATCAAAACATTCGTATTTATCGATACGGCGAACAAAAATAGTGAAAATTTTGTCTCTCGAAAGTCTAAAGGGTTAAGGGTAAATATAAATGTTGCTGCGATTGAAGTTTAAAATAGCGCCCCTTTAATTTTTTTTACGTCTAAATTTTGGAAAACGTATGCGTATCTGCATTATTTTTTTAGTTGATTGTGAAAAAATACAATAGATTTGAATTAGGGTATGGCTCAAAATCTATTTATGGCTTCATCTTTATTTACACGTTCAAAAAAAATAGTAAAAAACGTTTTTTCAAAACAGGAACGGTATATTCAGTCCCAAGACATCACACTTAAAAAAATGTTGTACAAGGCGCGAAATACGCAATTCGGCAAACACTTTGGGTTTGATCAAATATTAATTCAAAAAGACGTCCAATTTGAATTCAGGGCCCGTGTCCCGATTCACAATTATGAATTGATGCACTCATGGTGGGGTCGAGAACTCGCTGGCGAACGGAATGTTTCCTGGCCGGGGATGCCCAAGTATTTTGCTATGAGCTCTGGTACCAGCCAGGGAAGTTCAAAATTCATTCCTGTTACCGATGATCAATTAAAGGCCATGATACGCGGCGGAAAGAGGCAACTTTTCTCCATTTTTAAAACAGATATACCCAAAGATTTTTTGGCGAAACACTATTTGCAATTGGGAGGAAGCACCGATTTGAATTTTGACGGTTCAAAATACAGTGGAGATTTGAGTGGAATTCTCTCCTCTCGTTTTCCCTATTGGTTTGAGCCCTTATCGCAACCTTCAAAAGAAATTCGCTTTGAGAAAGATTGGTATAAGAAGATTGAAAAAATGGTTGCAGAAGCTCCGAATTGGGATGTGGCTTTTTTGTCAGGGGGCCCCGCATGGATTAAAATGCTTCTTGAACAAATAATTCAACGCTACGAATTATCAAATATTCACCAATTATGGCCCAATTTGTCTGTTTATTCTTGGGGTGCTACTTCAATAAGTCCCTACAAGAAACAAATTGATGACATGATGGGAAAGCCCATTTATTATTTCGAAAGCTATGTTGCCAGCGAAGGATTCATTTCTTTTCAAAAGAAAGTCAATTCTACGGGGATGGCATTGGTCTTGAGAAACAATATGTTTTTTGAATTCTTGGCATTTAATGAAGACAATTTTGATCAAGATGGAGAATTGAAAAACAATGCCAGAGCCATTGGTATCAATGATGTTGAAAAAGGGGTTAATTATGCCATTGTCATTACCACCTGTGCAGGGGCTTGGCGTTATTTAATCGGGGATACCGTAGAGTTTACGAATCTCGCCGCCTTTGAAATTAAAATCACCGGAAGAACGAAGCAATATTTGAGTTTATGTGGAGAGCATTTGACAGTAGACAACATGAACCAAGGGATCGAAAGAACAGCCCTAGAATTGAATTTTGGTATTGCAGAATATTCGGTTCGGGGTTTGAAATATCCTGACGGAAGTTTGGGGCATTGCTGGTTTATTGCATATTCTTCCGAAATACAAAAGCCATCAATTGATATTATTCGAAATTCCTTGGACAAGCATTTGTGTGTGTTGAACGATGATTATGCCACCGAACGAGCACATGTTCTTAAAAAAATGGAATTATACTTGCTCCCAGAAATTGATTTTATAGATTTTATGGAAATTAGAGGTAAATTGGGTGGTCAAGTTAAATTCCCCAGAGTAATGGCAGAAACTGTTTACCAAGAATGGGTGAAATTTCTGGGTGCAAGACACCAATTAGATAATTTTACATAATTTATGCACACCGAATCAAATTCTCTGCACCGCGATTTAGAGCATTTGGATTTTTTGTCATTGATTAGTGGTATCAATGCGGAAGATGCGTTTTGTCATGAACGGGTAAACAGAGAGTTGCCACAAATTGCAGCCTTGGCAGAATTGATTTTTTCTCGACTTTCTAAGGGAGGTCGCTTGTTTTATATGGGTGCGGGTACCAGTGGTCGTTTGGGTATTGTAGACGCCAGTGAATGCCCTCCCACATTTGGCGTTTCCTTTGATACAGTCATCGGTATCATTGCTGGTGGTGATTCTGCAATTCGACGGGCAGTTGAGTTTGCAGAAGATGATTTTGAGCAAGGATTTCGAGATTTGCAGGCATTTCATATTTCGGCATTGGACATAGTGGTGGGTATAGCGGCTTCCGGCAGGACTCCCTATGTGATGGGTGCGCTAAAAGCCTGTCAAGAACACGGGATTGCAACAGGTGCAATTGTTTGCAACAAAGCAAGCGAACTAAGTGCTGTTTGCAGTGTATGCATTGAGGTAGAAACAGGTGCGGAATATATTACAGGAAGTACCCGAATGAAAGCGGGAACTGTAACCAAAATGGTATTAAACATGCTTTCCACCAGTGTGATGATTCGATTGGGCCATGTCAAAGACAATAAAATGGTTGACATGCAACTCACTAACCATAAATTAATCGAAAGGGGTATGTTTATGGTGATGGATGAAACAGATTTGGACGCTGAGGCAGCAAAAAAATTATTGCTCTCACAAGGGTCGGTTCGCAAGGCTATAGATGCTTGGGCGAACAAGAAATATTGAAGTATTGCTTTCGATTAAACCAAAATCTCCCAAGTTCTATCCGCCAACAACCTTACTGTGTTGAGAAAAGATTCGTATGGGCATGATTTTCCCCATTCATAAGGGGCTACCATACTCAATACCTGCGAGCCATCTTCTTTTTGATACAAGTGGTAAATTCCATGAATCACAGGTTCAAAATTAATATCAGCTTTGTAAATGCTGTGGGATAATACCAATCTTTCTTCAATGGCTTTTGCCTGATTGATTAGCAGTTCGGCTTGTTTTCGCAACATGATAATTTGTTGGTCCGCTTGGTGTTGCATGCTTTCATGCGCATTTGCAACGAGCAAGCGTTTATCGATAGGCTCAATTTTTGGTGAAGAGACACTCAATGCATAGGGTGAGTCGTGAAGATCACCTTGGAAAACAGCATCCTTCAATACCAATGGGCGATTGTCTTTTTCGACGGTCATTTTTGTATAACAATTGGTTTTGGCAATTTGTTTGTATTGAAAAATCTCATTTCCTGCATTTATGAAATCCATCCTTTTGCCAATAAAATTTCGGCAATTTGTATTGCATTGGTCGCGGCTCCTTTCCTGAGATTGTCGGCAACAACCCACATATTGAGGGTATTATTCGCACTGTCGTCCCGGCGAATTCTACCAACAAATACATCGTCTTTATTTTCAATGAAAATGGGCATCGGATATTCCAAGTTACTGGGATTGTCGTGTACAACGATTCCCGGTGAATTGGCCAAAATAGATTTGACATCCGCTATAGAAAAGGGTCTTGTAAAACTGGCGTTAATACTTTCAGAATGTCCTCCGAGAGTTGGAATCCTGACAGTTGTAGCGGTTATTTTCAGTTCGGGGAGGCCCATTATTTTACGTGTTTCCACCATCATTTTCCACTCTTCTTTTGTGTAATCATTTTCCATGAATACATCGATATGAGGCAAAGCATTAAGATCTATAGGGTAGGGGTAAACCATTTCTCCCTGAATGCCTTTGCGTTCGTTGAACAGCTGGGTAACGGCTTTTTGTCCTGTCCCAGTTACACTTTGATAGGTACTTACCACAACGCGTTCGAGTCCAAAATGGGCATGAAGTGGTTGCAACGCCACAACCATTTGAATGGTAGAACAATTGGGATTGGCGATGATACTGTGGGTCGATTGCATGGAATTGGGGTTAACCTCTGGTACAATGAGTGGAACTCCTTTGTCCATTCGCCAAGCGCTTGAATTGTCAATTACATAAGAGCCAGTCGAAGCAAATTTGGGCGCCCATTCCAGGCTAACCGATCCACCTGCACTAAAAATTGCCAGTTGGGGTTTCGAATCAAGGGCTTCTTGCATTGATACCACAGGATAATCATGGCCTTTGAAATGAATATGATTTCCGATACTGCGCGACGAAGCAGCTACAATAAGTTCAGTAAGGGGAAACGCCCGTGTGGCCAAACCCTCTAACATTTTACTGCCTACCAGCCCTGTGGCACCAATCACTGCAACTTTCATGACTATCTAGTTTGGATTGGGGTATTGTTTGAAGGTGTTTGGTTTATGGTTTCAGTAGTGCTTCCATCTTGCAACTCGATGTCGTTGGTGTGCGCTTGATTTTTATCTGTTTTTTCAGAGCTGGGGGGTGTCGTTAGCTCCTCAAACATACCTTCGTTTGTTGCATTGTCTATTGAGTCTTGTTTGATTTTTTCTTGTTTGCTAAATGCACTGTCTGTGCTGGAAGAGCAAGCCATTGCCAACAACGCAATCAGAATGCCAGATTCAAGGCTGAATTTTTTTGTGTGTATTTTCATTCTCTCTATCATTATTTATTGTATTACCAGACCCCAAGGTTTTCAAGTAATTCATTCCAAAGATCGTAATTTTTCATTCCCAACACGGTTTCTTTTTTACATTGTAGGCTAATGGCTTCGCAGTGATGATTTTTTACCCAAATTGCATTTGATTCATCGGGATTAATATGATATATCGTATTGTTTGTTGGGCTCGGATTGGGGTTAAATTTCTCGAAATGATACCAGTGGGGTTTTGTTGGCAAATCGTCTTTACATATTTCCTTCCATAGTTGCCAGTTGAAAGTTTCATGCGCAGTGGGAAGCACATCTTGGCGATTTGGGTGATTATCAGTGTTGATAGTGGGTGGCGGGCTGGGATTGTCTCTACAAAGTAAAATCCATTCAATATTTTCAGTATGGAGTGATGGATGCCAAAATGTATATTCTTCAATGGGGCATTCAATGGCCTCTATGGGGAGTATATTACACCAACTGATGGCTGTTTCGAGTTGATCTACAGAAGGTAATTCAAGAGTCAGTTTGGGTCCTGAACACCAGCCTATAATTTCTTGCACTTTGTCTACAGGCAATTCTCCAACGGCAAAACCCATCCATTCTGCCATTGCAGCTGAGGCATAACGGGCATCAGAAAGGTCTTGAATAGAGTTAAATTTTATTTTCATCGCAGATTGAAAAAACAAGAAAGCTGAATTTTTGGTTGTTTATAAATCCCCAATATGTAGTTAAGCAAACGGAAAAACCGTTCAATAAAAAAATGGATTTTTGGATTCGTTAACACTTTAATCAGACTAAACCAGTAAGCGGTAAGGCTCTTCTAAATAGTCTTTCAGGGTTTGTAGAAATTTGGCGCCCATCGTTCCGTCCACAACGCGGTGATCACAACTAAGTGTGACTTTCATTGTTTTTACGGGTGTTATTTCTCCGTTTATAATTCCAACCGTGTCTTTTACAGCGCCTACAGCCAGAATACAGGCATCTGGAGGATTGATGATGGCCGTAAATTCGTCGATGCCAAACATCCCCAAATTGCTAATGGTAAAGGTATTTCCAGACCAATCTTGGGGCTGCAATTTTTTTTCTTTGGCCTTTTTGCCATATTCTTTTACCTCCACACTAATTTGTCCCAAAGACTTTGAGTCAGCAAAACGAACCACTGGAACCAGCAATCCTTCTTCTACTGCCAAGGCAACGCCAATGTGAATATGGTGGTTATACCTAATTTTCGTTTGCAACCAACTTGAATTGATATTGGGATGGCTGCGCAAAGCAACTGCAGCAGCTTTAATAATTAAATCATTCATGGAAATTTTCACTGCACTCACTGCGTTCATTTGCGCACGGGCTATGGTTGCCTTATCCATATTGATTTCCAGGCTCAAATAGAAATGGGGAGCACTGAATTTACTTTCTCCTAATCTGGCTGCAATGGTTTTACGCATTTGCGTTACGGCCACTTCATGGAAACTTTCTTTACCAGACATTCGGGTTTCAATGGGTGCATTTGAAGAGGAAGTAGCAATTTTTGGGATGGTGGGTATATGTGATTCGATGTCCTTCTTCACAATTCTTCCATTTTCTCCAGAACCATTTATCTGATAAATATCAATGTCTTTTTCAGCGGCCAATTTTTTGGCAAGTGGACTGGCTTTTAGTCGCTCAGACTCATTGCCCGAAATAGCCAAGGTGGAAAATTCTTCTTCGCTTGGCATAAGTGTTTCTTTTTCCAAAGATGCATTCACAGAAGGAATGTCAACAACGATTGGCGGAACAAGCATTACGGGGGGAGCAATGGGCAATTCGGATGTGGATATTGGCATTGAAACGGGTGTGCCCGCAGATGAAATCATTAGATTTTCAAAGGATTCACCTGCAGATCCAACGACCGCTATAATAGAATCAACAGGAGTGGCATCTCCTTCTTTTAGGGCCAAGTGCAAAAGAATCCCTTTGGCGTAAATTTCCATGTCCATGGTGGCCTTATCGGTTTCTACTTCGGCCAAGATATCGCCACTTTTAATCGCGTCACCCACTTTATAATTCCATTTAACGATGACACCTTCAGTCATGGTGTCACTCATTTTGGGTAATCTAACTACTTCTGCCATAATACAATTATTTACAAATTTACGCGATATTTCATAGTATTTGGGCTTTTCGATAACCGAAAATCAAAATTATATATTGTTTTTGAATTGGGTTTCTCTTTGTATTTTGGGCATTGGCGCATTGCAAACGCCAAGGACATCGATGGGCTTAAACATCTATTTTTTTAAGAACTTCAAATCGCGGTATAGTATACAAATGGCACTGGATAAAATGGGTCATGTAGTTTGAAAATTGACAATTGTAACAATCAATACCTTTCTCAAAAATCCTCTATATTGGTGGAAAACATTTGCATAAGAACCGAGCTAAAATGGGCAATTTATTCCCTGTAAATGGTATCATTGCAATATATTTTATCCATGGGTTCAGCTTTTGTATACGAAGAATTTTTGCGGTATGTGTTGGCCAACGGCAATCACAAATCAGATCGAACTGGCACGGGCACCATTAGTGTTTTTGGGGGGCAATTGCGGTTTGATTTACAAAAAGGGTTTCCAATGATTACCAGTAAAAAGGTGCACCTCAAAAGCATTGTCTACGAATTGTTGTGGTTTTTAAAAGGCGATACAAATATTTCGTACTTAAACGAAAACGGGGTTAAAATTTGGGATGAATGGGCCGATGAAAATGGTGAATTAGGCCCAGTTTATGGGAAACAATGGAGGGCTTGGGAAGCCAAGGATGGTCGAATAATAGACCAAATTGTCGAGGCTGTGGAACTTATAAAAAACAATCCAGACAGCAGACGTATTCTTGTAAATGCCTGGAATGTCGGAGAAATTCACCAAATGGCATTGATGCCATGCCATACGATGTTTCAGTTTTATGTAGCGGCTGGTACATTGAGTTGCCAACTATACCAGCGCAGTGCGGATTTGTTTTTGGGTGTGCCATTCAATATCGCCAGTTATGCGTTATTGACACGAATGATGGCACAGGTATGCGGTTTGTTGCCAGGAGATTTCATCCATACTTTTGGTGATGCCCACATATATTCCAATCATTTAGAACAAGTAAACCTGCAACTTTCCCGTGAACCAAAGCCATATCCAATGCTTACACTCAATCCACAAGTGAAGGATTTATTTGCGTTCAGTTTCGAGGATTTTACCCTCGAGAATTATGATCCATGGCCGGGTATCAAGGCGCCAATTGCGGTTTAGGATGACCCCAATGCGAATATATTAGATGCCTGATTATGTTTGTTCAGGTCATCTGACAAGCTATTTTCCGCATACTCGATCACCAAGAAATAGCAATCAAAAGTTTATTGGATTTTCTTAAAATACACCCCAGAATCATTTCTATTGATATTGTGTATAGACAAACAATTATTGGATTTGATAATTTCAACACAATGGAAAGATGCCCAATTTTTGGGTACAGGTGGAAAAACGAGGGTAAAATTCACTGTATCACCATAATTTTTTAGAAAATGTCTTGCAGGGAAGTAAGGAATATTTTTTACACCCAACAATTCTAATCGATCTCCGGTGGTTGAATTAATCAGAAATGTAGTTTTCGCAATATTTATCCACCAGTTTGAAGTATATCTGTCTGAGGTGCGATATAAACAATGAATGCGTGTCAAAAGATGGGTGAATTGATCAGCGTCAACAGTTTCGAAATCAGGATTATTGATCTCATAAAGTTTCTTAATACAAGTATCTTCCATTGTGGTAAAATTACAATAAAAAAAAGAATTCTCGGATGGTACATGTCGACTATTTTTCGAGCCATCGGGAATGCATGCGTGTGCTTAAATTATTTCCACCTTGTATATATTTTCACAACCCATAGGCTCGTTGTCAACTAAAAAACGATGGGTGTAAAACTATTCCATTTGATGCATTTGCGTCTCAAACGATTGCAAATTCATAAAACACCCTAACTTTATTCAATTCTAACAATAAATAAACAGCATAATTACCGATGTAAATTCTTGATATTTGGAGGGTATATAAATCTTGTTAATCACCAGAAGAATCTGTAAACACAATCTATAACCAAATCAACCCAATGAATGCCTATCTCCAGCCCAATAAAAATTTCTGCGTGGGTTCTTTTGAACACTGGATAGCTGTTGTTGTAGTCGTTATTCTGTGCCTTGCAACCACTAGGTGGGCTAAAAAATCAGATTCAAAAAAACAGAATTCTATCACCAGAGGCTTCGCATGGGTATTGGTCATTAACGTATTGGTATGGCAACTCATCAAATCGTATGTTAGTTTTCTTCCTCCTACAGACATTGCATATGTGAAATATAATTGGGGAGAAGACCTGCCTCTAAACCCTTGTAACTGGTTGGCTTTTTTGGCCTTGTATTACAGCATTACTCCCCAAAAATGGCTTTGGAATATCCTGTATTTTTTTGTTTGGGTATTTACATTCAATGCCATCATAACCCCGGCACTTACAGAAAATTTTCCACATTACAATTTTTGTAAATTTTGGATTTCTCACACTGGACTGGTTATGTTTGTGATTCATTTACTTTTATTGGGAGCCCCGAGAATCAGTATAAAAAACTTGTTTCAAACCTATGGGATTTTACAAATTTTTGTCTTGTTATGCATAACAATAAATTCTGTAATTGGCGTTCAGGGAAATTATTTTTTCCTGCGTACCAAACCCCTCACTGAATCAATATTAGACATTCTTGGCCCTTGGCCGTGGTATATTATTCAAGGTGATATCATTGTACTGGGTTTGTTTTTTGTGGCGTGGCTTCCCCATAGAATACTGCGTAATAAGGAACATAACCCTGCAAGAATATTGTGAAAAATTTTAAAGGTATAAACAGGGCCATGGTCAGAGATCTTAAAACCAAACCCAGAAAGCTATCAATACATCTTTCGCAATGCCGATGGTATTGCCTCATTTTTGATTACAAAAACAATCCTCAAATCCCCAAATAGTTGCATGTTAAAAGCGCAATCTCAAATTCGATGTTCAGTGAGATTTGCCAACGCATCCCTTTTTTATAACATCTTTGAGAAAGATGTTCTAAGATGATGTTAAAAATTATTTCCCGCTTAATTTGGCACTTAGATACTCCCGATTCAGCGTTGAAATCACACTCAATGGAATCTGCTTTGGACATTCAGCGAAACAAGCTCCGGTATTGGTACAAGCACCAAAACCTTCTGCATCCATTTGGTTGACCATAGCCACGACACGAGATTCCTTTTCGGGTTTGCCTTGGGGTAACAGAGATAGTTGTGTCACCTTTGCCCCCACAAATAACATCGCACTGGCATTTTTGCAAGCACTTACGCAAGCGCCACATCCAATACAAGTAGCAGCTTTAAAAGCCTCATCGGCTATTTCTTTTTGTATGAGAATGGTATTGGCATCAACGGCATTGCCTGTATTTGTAGAAATGAAACCGCCTGCTGAAATAATTCTGTCGAAGGCACTTCGGTTTACACTTAAGTCTTTGACAACAGGAAATGCATTTGCTCTCCAGGGCTCTACTGAAATTGTGTCGCCATCATTGAAACTGCGCATGTGAAGTTGGCAAGTCGTTACCCCTCGTTTTGGGCCGTGCGGTCGACCATTGATTACCATACTGCACATTCCACAAATGCCCTCTCTACAGTCGTGGTCAAAGGCCACAGGCTCCCGACCATTTTCGATAAGTTGCTCATTCAAAACATCAAACATTTCCAGAAAGCTCATATCAGGGCTAGCTTCCACTGTATAGTCCGCAAAATTTCCGACGGAATCAGCATTGCGTTGACGCCATACTTTTAGGTTTATTTTCATCGATTTAATCATGATAAATTTGCTCAGTGTTATTTATAACTGCGTTGTTGAATTTTGATATTCTCGTAGTTCAATGCTTCTTTGTTTAATTCCCATTGGCAATTTGCTTTGTGCTCCCATGCAGATACATACATGTGTGTATCATCATTGCGCAGCGCTTCTCCATCTTCGGTTTGGTGCTCTTCACGGAAATGACCGCCACAACTTTCTTCTCGCTCGAGGGCATCTACACACATCAATTCGCCCAATTCCAAAAAGTCGGCTACGCGTCCAGCTTTGTCCAGTTCCGGATTAAATTCATTGATTGATCCGGGGATACGTACATTTTTATAAAAATTTGTACGAAGTTCTTTGATTTCTTCGATGGCTTCTTTCAAGCCTTTTTCATTTCTTGCCATGCCACACTTATTCCACATAATTAAACCCAATTCACGGTGGTAGCTCTCTACGCTCCGAGTACCTTGAATTTCCATCAACATTGAAATCCGATCGGCGGCGAATTTTTCTGCAGCCACAAATGCTTCATGGTCTGTCGAGATGGGCTTGGTATGTATTTCTTTACTGAGATAAGAACCAATTGTATAGGGTATTACAAAATACCCATCGGCCAAACCTTGCATCAAAGCAGAAGCTCCCAATCGGTTCGCACCATGATCGGAAAAATTTGCTTCACCCAATGCATACATACCTGGGATTGTCGTCATTAGATCGTAATCAACCCACAAGCCTCCCATTGTATAATGAACAGCCGGATATATACGCATCGGTATTTCATAGGGATCTTCATCGGTAATTTGTTTATACATATCAAACAGATTGCCGTACTTTTCTTTCACTACAGCTTTTCCCAATCGGGTAAGTGTGTCGTCATCAGGATTAACGATACCCAATTTACTGGCCTCAGATTGACCGTATTTGTACATCAAATTGTGTTTAAAATCGAGGTAAACAGCCATTTTATTTGGCCCTACTCCAAACCCTGCATCGCAGCGCTCTTTGGCTGCGCGGGATGCGATATCTCTGGGAACCAAATTGCCGAATGCGGGGTATCGACGTTCCAAATAATAGTCGCGATCTTCCTCTGGAATATTGTTTGGGTTACGGGAATCGTCTTTTATCTTGGGAACCCAAATGCGTCCATCATTTCGAAGAGATTCACTCATAAGGGTTAATTTTGATTGGTAATGACCCGAAACTGGGATACAGGTAGGATGTATTTGGGTGAAGCAAGGATTGCCAAAAAAGGCTCCCGCTTTGTGGGCTTTCCAGGCTGCGGTAACATTGCTGCCCATCGCATTTGTGGAAAGATAGAATACATTGCCGTATCCACCTGTGCACAGCAAAACGGCATGGGCAAAATGTCGCTCTAGTTCGCCCGTGATTAAGTTTCGTGCAATAATCCCTTGTGCTTTGCCATCAATTTTTACCACTTCTACCATTTCGTGGCGGGCATACATTTTTATATTTCCTAAACCTACTTGTCTTTCTAGCCCGCTGTATGCACCGAGTAACAATTGCTGCCCTGTTTGACCAGCTGCATAAAAAGTTCGTTGAACTTGTGTACCTCCAAATGAACGATTGCTGAGGGTTCCGCCGTATTCACGGGCAAAGGGAACGCCCTGAGCGACACATTGGTCAATAATACTGGTTGAAACCTCAGCCAAACGATGAACATTGGCTTCCCGTGAACGATAATCGCCACCCTTTATGGTATCATAAAATAAACGATACACAGAATCACCATCATTTTGGTAGTTTTTGGCCGCGTTAATTCCCCCTTGGGCAGCAATTGAATGCGCGCGTCTGGGACTATCTTGAAAGCAAAAAGCTTTGACTTTGTATCCCAATTCGGCCAGAGAGGAAGCAGCACTGGCACCCGCTAGACCTGTACCTACTACAATTATTTCGAGATTTCGTTTATTGGAAGGATTAACCAAGGATACAGAACTGCGATATTGGGTCCATTTATCAGCAATAGAACCCTTGGGAATTTTTGAATCGAGTTTCATCGTGTTTACAATTAATGAATTTATTTTATCCAACCCAGATACATGACAATAGGCATTGATGCAAAAATGAGCGGGACTAAAAGAGAAAATACTATACCAAAATTTTTGATGATGGGATTTAGTAAAGGATGGTTGAATCCCAGAGATTGGAAACCGCTTTGGAAACCATGCAATAGGTGATACGCCAAACTTATGCACCCTATTACATAAACAATAACAATCACTGGAGATTGGAAAATCAGAGACATTTTATGAAACAATGTGTTGCTACCCGTTTCGGAAAGTTCATCCGTAAAACGGCTAACTACCCAAAAATGGCTGAGGTGTAAAACCAAGAATAACAACAGCAAGCTGCCGAGAATACCCATGCTGCGAGAATACCATTTGCTGTTCGAATTTCCGGCTGTTGTATGGTATTTTTGTTTTCGTTTTTGGTCATTGCTTGCCCACAGATAGAGCCCTTGAAAGCTGTGCAATAGTAGGCCAACAAATAAGCCTATTTCTGCGCTCCGTATCAACCAGTTATTGCCCATAAAGGCAGCCGCTTCGTTAAAGGTTTTTCCGTGGTCGTTAAAAAAAATACAAGCATTGATACTGCAGTGCACCAGTAAAAAAGCCACCAAAGACAATCCAGTGACCGACATTAGTATTTTCCGACCAATACTAGAGGTAAAAAGGAAGGAGAAAAGTTTCATAAATCGCTATATATTGTATCAGTAAATTTCTTTCTACAAAGATACGCCAATTGATGTAATCTTTGTTTTTGCATTTCTATTTTTAGGTGGCATTTGAGGATGTTTTAGTCGCCCTTATGGGACCGAAAATAAGAAGTTTTTTTTGTTTACTTGCCAATTTATGGGAGGTTCAGTTTCCATTGTGATGGGTGGTTTAGAGATAATTTTTTTGTTTGTCTAAAAAATTTTGGTTCACTTATGTCCTATCATTTTTTGGAGGTATTTGCCGTAAATATCAAATTCTATGTTTACGGGGTCACCTTTACGAAGTGATGAAATATTGGTGTTTTCCCAAGTATAGGGTATGATGGCCACGCTGAAAGCATCCAGAAAGCTATCTACTACTGTAAGGCTTACACCATTTAAGCAAACACTTCCTTTTTTGACTGTCATACCAGCGTCTCTTGAATGCAATATTTTGAGAATCCAACTGCCACCATCTTCGGAAATTTCTTCAACCAGTCCTTTGCAATCTATGTGACCTTGAACGACATGGCCATCAAATCTTCCATTGAGTATGAGGCATCGCTCTATATTAACACGGTCACCTACTTCAAGAGAACCAAGTTGAGTATGAACCAAAGTTTCATTGATGGCGGTAACCCAATATCCATCTTCTTCAATTTGGGTAACTGTCAAACAAACGCCATTGTGAGAAAGGCTCTGATTAATCGTAAGTTCTGGGGTAATCGTGCTAGAAAATTTCAGGTTTACGTTTTGCAATTGAGGTACGACAAGTAAAACCTGCGCCTGACTTTCTATAATTCCTGTAAACATATTGGTTAAATTACATTTTCTTAAACAATAATTATGCAAAAAAGTTGGTCTGACAGAATGGCAATTTATACATTTTGGCAATAAAGTTGTTTGGTAGCATCGCAATGGCAAAAAACAATATTAACCCAAAGAAAAAAGATACTGGTTTGTCTTCAGAAGAAATAAGCAATCAAAGTACTATCGAAAATGCCGATCTTACCGATGCATTGGAAACGCCATCTGTTGAAGTTGCAAGCCCGGAGACGCAGTTGGAGATTGAACGTGACAAATACATTCGTCTCTATAGTGAGTTTGAAAATTTTCGCCGCAGGACAACAAAAGACCGTTTAGAATGGATGCAAACAGCCTCGAAAGAGCTAGTCGTAAATTTGCTTCCAGTGGTTGATGATCTAGAAAGGGCAATCAAGTCTATGGAAAGTTTGTCAGAAACTGAAAAAAAGGCAGTAGAAGGATTTGATCTCATAAACAAAAAATTCATGGGCATTCTTCAAAAAACAGGATTGAAATCTATGGATAGTATCGGAAAAGTTTTTGATGTTGAAGTTCACGAAGCCATTACCCAATTTCCAGCACCCTCGCCAGATTTGAAAGGCAAAGTGATTGATGAAGTAGAGAAGGGCTATTTTCTGAGCGACAAGGTGATTCGTTTTGCAAAAGTGGTAATTGGTAGCTAGTGTATTACATAAATTGATATGAGCAAAAAAGATTTTTATGATGTATTGGGTGTTTCAAAATCTTCTAGTGCTGAAGAAATAAAAAAGGCCTACCGAAAGTTGGCTATCAAATACCACCCTGATAAAAATCAGGGAGATAAACAGGCTGAAGATATGTTCAAAGAGGCTGCCAGTGCCTATGATGTATTGAGTAATCCCGAAAAAAAACAACGGTATGACCAGTTTGGACATGCCGGTATGGGTGCCAGTGGTGGCGGAGGTGGTGGATCTCATGGTTTTAGCATGGACGATATTTTCTCGCAATTTGGAGATGTTTTTGGCGGAGATGATAGTGTTTTCGGCTCTTTTTTTGGGGGTCAAGGGGGTGGAAGATCTCGGCGTTCATCGGGTTCTAATATTCGAATAAAAATTAAACTAACCTTGTCAGAAATGAAGGTTGGGGTGGAAAAAACAGTCAAATATCGACGCATGGTTCAGGCCGAAGGTGTTCAATACGGCAATTGTAAACATTGTAACGGAACGGGTGCTGTGCGCAGGGTACAGAATACATTTTTGGGTCAAATGGCTACCAATAGCGCCTGTCCTGTTTGTCAGGGTATCGGAAAGATGATTGAAAGCAAACCCAAAGAAGCGAATGAATATGGTTTGATTTCCCAAGAAATTGAAACCGTGGTTCGAATTCCTGCAGGGGTGGCTGAAAACATGCAACTGAGCATCAATGGAAAGGGAAATTATGGCCCTGGAGGAGGATCCGCAGGTGATTTAATGGTCTTAATTGAGGGCATCGAGCACGAACACCTTGTTCGTGATGGAGACAATGTTATACTTCATTTGTGGGTGAGTTTTTCGCAGGCTGCTTTGGGCGATAGCATAGAGGTGGAAACTCTAGAGGGCAAGGTACGTATTAAAATTGATGCAGGTTCCCAGCCCGGCAAAATGTTGCGTTTAAAAGGCAAGGGATTTCCTGAAATTAATGGATACAAAACGGGGGATCAATTGATAGTGGTCAATGTATATGTTCCCACTAAACTCAGTGTTGAAGAAAAAGAGATGCTCCAAGAAATGAGACAATTTCACAATTTCAATCCTTCACAAAAGGAGAAATCTTTTTTTGACAAACTCAAAAATCTGTTTTAAGTCAGTCTTTCCTGAACGATCTGTAAAACCTCAAATGCTGTCCAATCGAATTTTCAATTCGACATTGAGCACCTCAAGAAATTCTTCAGTATGCAAGTATTGGTTTTCTGAAACCTTGTTCCCATAAATACAAACTGCCAGGTCTTTGGTCATTCTTCCACTTTCCACCACATCAATACACACTTGTTCCAGGGTATGACAAAAGGAAATCAAGTCTGTGTTTCCATCCAATTTCCCTCGGTGCTCCAATCCGCGTGTCCAAGCAAAAATACTTGCAATGGGATTTGTACTGGTTTTTTGACCTTTTTGGTGCATGCGGTAGTGTCGTGTAACAGTTCCGTGTGCGGCTTCTGCCTCCATGGTTTTACCATCGGGGGTGATTAATACACTGGTCATCAATCCCAAAGAACCAAAACCTTGGGCTACTGTATCAGATTGAACGTCACCGTCGTAGTTTTTACAAGCCCATACAAAATTGCCATTCCATTTCAACGCACTCGCGACCATGTCGTCAATAAGGCGGTGTTCGTAGGATATACCCTTGGAGTCCATCACCTCTTTGAATTCTGTGTGGTAGATCTCCTCAAATATATCTTTGAAACGACCGTCGTATTTTTTGAGGATGGTATTTTTGGTGCTCAAATACAAGGGCCACATTTTCTTGACAGCCATATTAAAGCAAGAGCGTGCAAATCCTCGAATACTTTCATCGGTATTATACATTGCCAAAGCAATGCCATCACCCCCAAAATTGTATACTTCATGCTCGATTACTTGTCCATTTTCGCCCTCGAATTTGATGGTTAGTTTCCCTTTGCCTTTGGTTACAAAATCTGTAGCACGATATTGGTCTCCAAAGGCATGTCGGCCGATACAAATAGGAGCGGTCCAATTGGGAACCAAACGGGGTACATTTTTGCAAACGATTGGTTCACGAAAAACAGTGCCATCGAGAATGTTGCGCACGGTTCCGTTTGGACTTCGCCACATTTGTTTCAAGTTAAATTCTTTAACCCGTTCTTCATCAGGGGTAATCGTAGCACATTTAATTCCGACATTGTAAAGTTTAATTGCTTGAGCGGCGTCAACGGTTACTTGATCGTTGGTTGTATCGCGGTATTCCATGCCCAAGTCAAAGTATTTAATGTCTATATCGAGGTAGGGTAGGATCAGTTTGTCTTTAATAAAACGCCAGATGATGCGCGTCATTTCATCGCCATCCAATTCTACTACGGGGTTTTCTACTTTAATTTTCATTTGAAATACCATTGATTTTAACTGCGTAAAGTTACGATTTTTGGGAGGAATATAAAAAGGCGAGTGAACGGGTAAACACTCTATCGTAATTGTCGAAGTGGCAGAACATTCATTGAAAAAATTTAGGAAAATTGGTTTCAGGGAAATTTTGGAAACTGCTTGAAATCGGGGTTGCGTTTTTCTAGAAATGCCTTTTTCCCCTCCTGAGCTTCTTCGGTTAGATAGAACAATAGTGTCGCATCTCCGGCGAGTTCCATAAGGCCGTGTTGGCCATCGAGTTCGGCATTGAAGGCGCGTTTGAGCATGCGCAGGGCCATGGGTGAGCGTTCTAGCATGGTATTGCACCAATCAATGGTTTCGTCTTCCAGCTTTTCCAAGGGAACCACTTTGTTCACCATTCCCATTTTTTCCGATTCCTCAGCCGTGTATTGACGGCATAAGAACCAGATCTCGCGGGCTTTTTTCTGTCCCACGTGTCTGGCCAAGTAGCTGCTTCCGAACCCACCATCAAAGCTACCCACCTTGGGGCCAGTTTGTCCAAATTTGGCATGTTCAGCAGCGATGGTGAGGTCACACACTACATGCAGGACGTGGCCACCTCCGATGGCATAACCATTTACCATAGCTACCACGGGTTTAGGTAGCGATCGAATTTTTTTATGTAAATCCAATACATTCAGACGCGGTACCCCATTTTCGTCTACATATCCTCCAATTCCTTTGACGTTTTGGTCGCCACCAGAGCAGAAGGCTTTGTCTCCTACACCGGTGAGAATCACAACACCAATATCTGCCCTCTCCCTACATATATCAAAAGCGTCTAGCATGTCCACGATGGTTTGCGGGCGAAATGCATTGAATACCTTGGGGCGATTGATACTGATTTTTGCGATGTTGCCATGTTGTTCAAACAGAATGTCTGAATAGATTTTGATGGATGACCATAAATGGGTGCTCATGGTGTTGTAGTGGTTGCAAAGATAGGAATAAGTGAAGCCACGTTTTTCAATTGTTGAACATAAGCGATGTTAAGCCTTTCATTTCTGTTGCGATCAGTAAGACGATCAACTTGCCCAGATCAACTCCCATCTGGAACCAAACCAACAGAGGTGATAGGGTTGACATAACTTACTGTAACTTTGAAAATTATTTACAATTTAGGATGAAATGGTTTGAATCTTGGTTTGATACGGCTTATTACCATGCCTTGTACGCGCATCGCGACGATGCCGAAGCAATCTCTTTTATAGATGTTCTCATGGGGTATTTACAATTGGAATCGGGTTCAAAGGTAGTTGATGTCGCTTGCGGAAAGGGCCGACATGCAGCGCATTTGGCAAGTCTGGGATTTCATGTGTTGGGAATAGATTTGAGTCAGAACAGTATCGCAGAAGCCAATGCCCAAGGAGCAGTGAATGCGCAGTTTTTTTGTCACGATATGCGCGATAAATTTCCTTTTTTCGGCTGTCACGTTGTGGTTAATTTATTTACAAGCTTTGGGTATTTTGAAACCAAGATGGAGGATCAATTGGTATTAAACAATATGTCATCAGTTTTAATTAACGGGGGATTTGTGGTTCAAGATTATTTAAATACCCAATCAATTTTGTCTGAATTACATACCGCTAATCAGACCATTAACAGGGGTATTCTTGTGCCAAGTCTTTCGGATAAGACTACCTTGCAGGTAGGCAAATTTGCATTTGAAACCCATAAATACCCAGAGGGTAATTTCATTGTGAAAGATATACGGGTCCATGACAAAGGGGTTCTACATCAATTTCAGGAACGTGTAAGGATGTATACAAAGGAAGAATTGATGAGATTACATCGGGGGGCAGGGTTGGAAGTGCTCACAGTTTTTGGAGATTATGGGTTGGGCAAATTTGATGCGAACTCTTCACCGCGTATTATTATTGTTTCACAAAAAAGTGGTTCTTTGCACAAAAAATAGTTCTACAGGGCATGATCAATACTTTGTTTATTCTTGATTTTTTTGACCGAGATGCATTCGTATTAATTAATCAAAGACTCGCATCTCCTGCTGCAGATTCTACCATGATAGCATTGAGTAATCCGTATATTTTAGTGCCCTTATATGTAATTTTTTTGGGGATGGCGCTCAGAAAATTTAAAACTCGCTTTTACCTCCCTATTGTATTTATTATAATTGCCTTTGGACTTTCGGATAGCATTAGTTCAAAGATTTGCAAGCCATTTTTTCAACGGGTTCGACCTGCTTTTGAGACCTCCCTGTCGCCAAGATTACCCGAAAAGGAATGGAAGAAAGACGCAGGGGGAAAGCGCAGCTTAGAGACCAAGCTTCCGGGTAGTCGTTTTGGGTTTGTTAGCAGCCATTCCGCCAATGTATTTGCTGTATTTTTAACAGCTTCATTTGTATTGGGGTTATCGAGAAGAATTCGTGTAATATTGATGTATTTGGCTTCTGCTATTGCCTATTCCAGAGTTTATTTGGGGGTGCATTACTTGGGGGATGTATTGTTTGGCGCTTTGCTGGGGCTTATAATTTTTTTCTTCTTAATTGCGATTTGGAAACGATTTGATTTTGGGCCAAAAAATGTATTTTCATGACAAAACCGGCGAAGGCCGTTTAATGTGGACGTCAAACCAAATTAATCATTTAACTTCGCAACATGGCCTATGAATTTATTTTGGTAGATGCCCAAGTGGCGCCTTGCGTAGCTATAATTCAATTGAACCGTCCCACGGAATTGAATGCATTGAATTTGCAATTAATGGGTGAAATTCGTGATGCGTTGTTGGATTTAGATGCAAACGAATCTGTCAGAGCCATCGTGATTACCGGAAATGATCGCGCATTCGCTGCGGGTGCAGATATCAAGCAAATGGCCGGTCGAACCTCGGTTGATATGCTTAAAATTGATCAATTTAGCACATGGGATAGCATTCGGAAAACAAAAAAGCCTTTGATAGCTGCAGTGTCTGGTTTTGCATTGGGCGGTGGTTGTGAATTGTGTATGTTATGCGATATGATTGTTGCCAGTGAAACGGCCCAATTTGGACAGCCTGAAATTAATATTGGTGTGATGCCTGGTGCTGGTGGAACCCAGCGTTTGACCCGCGCAGTGGGAAAGGTAAGGGCGATGGAAATGGTGTTGACAGGCAAATTTATTTCTGCAGAAGAAGCCATGGAGGCCGGATTAATCAATAAAATTGTACCCGTGGAGTTGTATTTGGAAGAGGCAATTAAGTTGGCTGGAGAAATTGCCACCAAATCACCGATTGCTGTGCAGATGGCCAAAGAGAGCGTGTTAAAGGCCTTTGATTCTCATTTACAAGAGGGCTTGTATTTTGAACGAAAGAATTTTTACATGTTGTTTGCCACTGAAGATCAAAAAGAAGGGATGGCGGCTTTTGTTGAGAAGCGAAAAGCGAATTTTAAAGGAAAATGACGTAATAAGAATTTCGCAATCTATTGATCAGACTTTTAAGTGAAATGGATGCTCGGTCAGGCGCGTTTTATGAAGGGTTAGGTAACTGATTTGTAAAAAAAAGAGAGTGGGTGCTGTTAGCACCCACTCTCTTTTTCAGATCTAATACAAGGAATACAGATTATTTCACATCGACCCAAACTGCATTGATAAAGTACCAGGGCTTAGAAGGGTTATCGGGTAGCTTTCTCCATACAGCTACCACTACAGCTGTGTTAGCAGGATTCCAGTTCCAAAAAGAAAAAGTTGGATATTTGGCTTTGATCGTAGAGGACACATCGGTGTATGTCCATGAGATTGTTTTTTCAACTTCATTATTTGCAATTGGACTGTTCATGATGGCAGTTGGTGAAAAGGCAGAAGGCTTACCGGAGGCATTGGTAAATGCAGAGGCGCGCATTACGTTATGGTGGTCAGAAGCTACGTAACCCGAATTTGTGATATTTTGCAAAGCATTCACTTTCTTTTCAATGACGAATGCAGAAACATAATAGTCACCTTTTTCAGGAGCAAAAGCCTTCAATTTATATTTAATATTTAATGTCATGCCGTTTGCACTTGCACTTGCGGCAACACCTACTTCAGTTGGATACCCATTGGCATTGGCAGCACTGTTTACAAGGTCATTGTATTTCGCAGAGTTACCCAACAAAGAATTATTTAACCAGAAACAGGGTATGGATTGCATATTTGTTACAATAGGCCCCAATTCAGAAAGATAAGGAGCAACAAAAAGAGTATCATTATTGGGTTTCGCCCAAATAGACACCAAGGTAGAGGCATTGCTATTGTGGAAGCTTACAGGCAAGATATTGTCTTTATCGTTGCCATCAGCCAATTTGCCAAACTCAGGTTTTGCGTTAAGTCCACAGGGACCACACCAAGTAGCAGTATTGTAAACAACAAATGAACGCTGTTTGTTATTAACGGTGAGCGTCGCAGAGGATCCACCACCAGGGGCAGGATCCTTTTTACAACTTTGAAACAATCCAGAAAGACTGAATGTAATGCAGGAAAGCAATAAGATTTTTTTCATGGGTGTAGGTTGGAAGAACGGAGTTTATTTATATATAAAAGTGATGTAATAACTTGCAATCTAGACATTTTACAAGAGTTATCCAAGTAATTTTTATTTCTTTATCCATGAGATTCAAATGTTTTAGCATGTGTCTTACCTTTGAATTATGTCGGGTGCTATCGCCAGAAATAGTTTTTGGGCGTCTATAGTCAATTATAGCGGCAGTCTTATTGGTCTGTTTACCGCGTTTTATCTATTTCCGAAGGTGTTTACTCCGAGTGAAAACGGAGTTTTTCGTTTGTTTATTGAAATGGGAGCCTTGCTTGCAGGAGTTGCACAATTGGGAACAGGGTATTCAATTTGGAAATTTTTTCCAAGGTTTAAAAATGATAACGGACACAATGGTGTGGGGTTTTGGTTATTGCTGATACCAAGCATTGGATTTATTTTCGTGGCATTTTTATTGGTATTTGGACAACCCTGGGTCTTTGCCTATCTGACAAAGAATTCCAAAGATTTTTTACCCTATTACTATTGGTTGATACCTTTTGTTTTCTTTTTTGTATTCAACACGGTATTTGAAATTTTTTCGGCGTCCTTGGGTAAGATTGTATTTGCTTCATTTTTGCGAGAAAATATTGTAAGAATTTTACTGGGATTATTGGGTTGGTTGTATTTTATAGGGAAGGTTGATTTTGGTCAAACGATACACTCTATCGCAGCGGTATATGCGGTAGTGATGGTATTGAATGTTTCGTTTGTATTGAAAAACACCCGATTGTCATTCAAGCCAGATATGGTATTTGTAAATAATCAATCAGGATTGAAACCCGATTTTTATCGATACACGGGGTATTTGTTTTTGACGTACGTGGCCATGTTGGTTTTGCAGCGAATGGATTTTTTAATGGTGAGTTCCATGAAAGGCATTGCCCAAACCGGAATCTACGCCATCGCGGTAAACATTGCTATGCTCATTGAAATTCCAACAAGAAGTATCTTACAAATTGCCAATCCCAAACTATCTGAAGCAATTCATCAGGGTGATCAACCAGAAATTCAACGATTGTATCATAAAACCAGCCTTAACCAGTTTATGCTTGGGGCGCTTGCTTTGTTATTCATTTGGGTGAATATTGATTTGTTATACCACTACATGCCAAATGGAAATCGTTATCAATCGGGGAAATGGGCTGTTTTTTACCTGGGTATCGGGAAACTTTTTGTGCTTTTGCAAGGAAATTCTGCAGCCATGTTAATCTTCTCTAAACGCTATTATTTGTCCTTAATTCTGCATGTTGTTGCTATTGTTGTGGGTATAGTAATGGGACTTTGGCTGATACCAATTTATGGTTTAGAAGGGGCCGCCATTGCAACAGCTTGTGTTTGGTTGGCCACGGGTATTGCAATGGCAGTTCTTGTTTGGCATATATATAAAATGCAGCCATTGTCCAAACGAGTTGTCGCCAGCGTGGCTTTGTTCACTGTGTTTTTTATACTTAATTATTTGTGGGATACCCAGGCTTCTATTTTGAGCTTGCAAGATTTTGGTTATTTGGGTATTGGAAATATAATCGGAGTTTCTATTGCCAAAACCTTGGTTTTGGTGGGTGGTTCTGTTGGTGTAATACTATACCTTAGGCTCAGTGAAGACATTCACAGTATGGCCAAGAAGATTTTGGCCCCATTGGGAATCAAATTGCGAGATTAAGGGCTTAGAAATCCCCAAAAACAGGGAGCTAAACCAACCTATGCAATTGTGTTTGTGGACACACGAGGGAATTCATCTACAAATCCGCCAGGTGTAATATTGAAAATTTGGCACTTGCAATGTTTGGCGAAACGATGTAGTTCTTGGTATCCTACATGAACCTTGTGAAGATTGTAGAACACGTCTTTGAGTCGAACCGACTCTCCATTGCCATGCGCGTGAATTAATTTATGCTTGAAGGGTTCTTTGTGGTAGAAATGTGATACCTCTTCAAACAGTGTATTGGAATCATCCAATATTAGGTTGCGGTGAAAATCATGATCAATTCCAGTGATATAGATATTTTTTACACCCATTTGAATTGCAAGAAACAGGGTGGCATGAATAACATTTTGGGATTGTGGCATTCCTAAACCCAGAGCGTATATCTTGTTTTTAAACCAATCGAAGCCTTGGGTTACAGTGTAATTGAAAAATTGAATGTGTATGTTTTGTTTGATAGCCAATGCAACCACATAAGTATTTTTGTAGGTTCTGGGAATAAACAATGTCATTGCCCAAGTATGTCCCAAAATTGCATTCCATGTACGGTTTATTTGGTCTTGGTAAACCGCGAATTCAGGTTTTAATTGTACGCGGGGGTGTTTGGATGGATCTTGAAATACGGCTTCAGAAAATAGAAAAAAATCAGCATCGAGCAACAAATAATAGTGGGGTTTTAAGGTGTGAAATTCTGGACTAATTGCAAATTTATTCACGCAAAACAAAGGCATTGGAGTGGTTTTGGTTTGGGCCATTGCCAAAAAAGGCAGTGCCGATGGACCGTTGCCAACAATATACAGTGCTTCAACATTTTTTGCCTTTACAAGCGAAATCCAACGAGATTTGACGAGTATTTTGGCGATGCTGAGCAGGGTATTGAAAAACACGATTTTACACATTAAATTCTTTTAGAACGCTTGTCATCATTCCACACCGCGAGAGAATCTCTTCAACAAATTCACGAAATGCGCCGTCGCCGCCTCGGGTTTTGGTTGTATAATTACACAAGGCTTTGATATAATCGCTGGCATTGGCAGGGGCAGCCGAAAATCCAACTGCTTTTAAGAGATCTATATCGCCCAAATCATCACCGATATAAGCAACTTCAGCCAGCGTTATATCCATTTTTTTACACAAATCTTTTGCAACTTGCAGTTTGTCGGTAATGCCCTGAAACAATAAATCGATATTGAGCTTTTGGGCACGATTGGCAACTATTTTGGTATTTTCTCCGGTAATAATGGCAATTGGAACAGCGAGTTGACGACAAAAAATAATTCCGGCACTGTCAATGGTATTAAACTTCTTCCATTCGTTGCCAGTATTGTCGTAATACATTCCTCCGTCAGTCCATACACCATCAATATCCGTAATGATTAGTTTGGGTAGATTCATGTTTTTTCTATGTCTAAGATATACTTTTTATGTATTTTTTCTGCAATCAACCAGTCTTCGAATTCATCGATTTCTGTGGCGCTATACTCAGCCATTGCAGCGATAGCAATGGGCTCCGTAAGTCGATTTCCTGTCGCTACTATATTTTTTACGGAATTGATATAAAATGAACCATTTTCGAGAAATATCCCAGCAAAGTCTTGTCTGCGTGGGCGTTTCATGAAATCATAATTGAGAGATTTCCCATTCTTGTCCCATAAAAATCGTTTAAAAATGGCACAGGAGATGACAGATCCTTCAGCTTGTTTTAGGAGCAAATCGCAACCCTTTTGAAGTTCATGAGCGGTTATGAAAGGGTTTGTAGCTTGAATCAATGCAATATGTGTTTCTGGGTCGGGGTTTTCCGCTTCGATATATTCCAAAAGTACAGATTCTGTTGGAGATGTATCGTGGGCACTTTCTAACGATCGATGGTAAATACGCACTTTATTAAATCCAAAAGCATCGACAGTAGATGCAATTTCTGCAGAATCCGTTGCCACAATGATTGCCTCTATAGACCTACAATTTTGCGCTGCTAGACATGCCCAATAAACCAATGCATACCCATTAAACTCCAAAATATTTTTTTTGGGTATCGATTTGCTGCCCCCACGAACAGGGATAAAGGCAATAGTTTTCATTGGATTAAGCGCGGAATTTGAGTTTATCTCGTTGGACTTTTTCGATGTCTAGTATTTCGGTTGCTTTGGGTCGTAAGGCTTTGTATACAGCCGATAAATCGCGGGCGAGTTTTTGTAAACCAGCAAATTCTAGAGATGCGGCGTGGTCGGTACCTTTCCATGTTCTGTCTTTTGTAAAATGTCGTTCAATCCATGAAGCACCCAGAGAATACGCTGCAATATCTGCAGCAATACCCAAATGGTGTCCTGAAAATCCAATATCTTTCACTGTGGTTTGGAAGCGTTCCTTAATTCGTAAAATCTCCAATAAGCAAATGTCTTCAAAGGGAACAGGGTAGCCTGATGTACATGAATAAATTACCAAGCGATGGGCTTGGCCAGTTTCTAAAAAAAATGAAACAATTTCCTTTTCTTCTTCTTGGGTTGTCATTCCCATTGAAATATGAACATCCCCAATGAAGTCGTCACGCAAGACCCGAAGGAGCTCTATGTGGTTATTACACGCTGAGGGTACTTTTAAAAATTCGGGTGTAATTTGTATGATTTCTTTGGCAGATGTCACATCCCAAACAGAGGTTGAATAGCCAATGCCTTGAGACTCAGCGAAGATTTTTAGTTCGGCATGCTGATCTGTGGTAAATTCTAAAAATTCCCGGTGTTCACCGTAGGTATTGCCGTAAGCATTTGACAGATTGGGGTGGGGTGCATGGTATTGTTCGGGTGTTAACAATTCAATATTGTTGCGTTTTTGGAATTTGGCAAAATGTGCCCCGGCTTGCTTGGCCATAACAATCAACTCCTTTGCAATGGAGAAATCGCCTTTGTGGTTGCATCCAATTTCGGCTATGAGTTGGGGAGTTTTGAACAGCATGGTTTTTTTAGCGATTAAAAATGTAATAAAAGTAAACAAAAATAGGAAAATTCATTCGTCGAACAACCCAATTCGTCTTCACATTGCTGAAAAGAAGTTTGGGATAATAGTCGCATTGTGTCTTTGGTGTATATGATTAATCCCAGATTCTTTTCCAATGACCTATGAATATACGTTAGACTTGTAGCCAACGAAATCCGTAAATCGACATCCAATTTTATGTAGAATCAAAATTCAATCAGACCATTCATTGCAAGGCATCTAAAGACTTACACAAGGATTTTTTGCCGTGGGCAATTGCATCGCCAGATTGTTCCAATAGTATAAATTGTATAGATTTGCCCGAAATGGCCCAAATCGTTTTGGGTAAACCCAAAAAAACAATGGCGTTATTCCCGAGAATGATGGGTGAAGGCATACCTTCTATTGTGTTAAATCCTATTCAAATTAGGGTTAAACAGGAAGTGGCCAATAAGGTAAAAACCGGAGAATACGATTTTGAATCGGTTTTTTGTGCGGTGTGTAGTGCAGACAATCCTGAGCCCATTGCAGAAAGAGATCGTTATGGATTGTATTTTTCTGTGTGTATTTGTAAACAATGTGGGTTTGTGTATACCAATCCTAGAATGACCCAAACCGCGTATTCTAGTTTTTATGATCATGAATACCGGCCTTTGTATGTTGGTTTTGAAGTTGCTGGGGAAGCTTTTTTTCGGGAGCAACAAAAGCAAGGGAAGCAGATTTATGAATTTTTGGATTCGGCCAATCAAATTTCTGATCGGCCAATGCGTGTGTTGGAAGTGGGTTGCGGGGCGGGTGGTATTTTGGATTTTTTTCGCAGTAAAGGACACAAAGTCACGGGTATTGATCTTGGTTCAGAGTATATAAATTACGGCAGTAAGAACCATTCTTTAGATCTTCGCGTTGGCACTTTGGCAGATTTTCACTCTGAAGATCCTATAGATTTGATAGTGTATTCTCACGTAATGGAACACATTTTAGATTTACATGCAGAAATAAGCGCCATTCGACGTTTGTGTTCAGTGCAAACAAAGCTATACATAGAGGTACCCGGGATTAAAAATATCCATAAAAATTATGGAATGGATGCGATGACCTATTACCAAAATGCCCATGTGTATCATTTTACTTTACACAGTATCAGGGCACTTATGAAGTTTCATGGATTTGCGATGATTGCAGGAAATGAGTATGTAAAATCGATATTTTGTATAGGCAATGATTCTTTTTCTCAACGCGACGAATACCAATCCGTGCTCTATTATTTTCGGTGGAATGAGCGTTTTCGATGGCTATTTCCACTCAGTATCGCTGGCATAAAAAGAACCTTAAAACGTATCAAAAACCGCTTCATGGGAAATTGAGCAGCATACATTAGAAAAGAATTTCCTATACATTTGCAGCGAACCTAGACTCAGATAGGTAAAGATTCAGATGGCTCACACGCAAAGTTTAAACATTGTCATCTTTGGCCCTCCAGGCTCCGGAAAGGGAACTCAAAGCCAAAAGTTATTGGATAAATTTCAATTGAAACACATTTCAACAGGCGATTTGTTGCGCGCAGAACGTGCAGCTAAAACAGAATTGGGTAAACAAGCCAATGAATTTATTAGCCAGGGAGAACTGGTTCCAGATGAAGTTGTGATTGGCATGGTGCGCAATTTTATGCTCAACCACAGCGATTCAGAGGGTTTTATTTTTGACGGTTTTCCCCGTACAGTAAATCAAGCAATTGCCTTGGATTCGATGTTAGACGAAAACAATACAAAAATAACCTGCGTTTTGGGTTTGGATGTCGGGGAACATGAATTGGTATCTCGTCTTTTACTGCGTGGTCGATCAAGTGGAAGGATAGATGACCAAGATGAAAATACCATTCGCACCCGTTTCAAAGAGTATCAGACCAAGACATTGCCCTTGCAAGACTTCTATCAAAATCAAGGAAAATATTACAGTATCCAAGGTGCGGGTGATCTTTCGACCATTTTTCACTCCCTGTGTGCAAGTGTCGACAATGCAAGGAAATGATTAAACCCTTTTTAACCACCACAAAGTGGGTCTTTGTTGATCTTGACAATACACTGTGGGACTTCGACGGAAATGCAGAGGAGGCATTAAAAATTTTGTATACAAAATACAGATTAAACCAACTTTGCGCCAGCTCAGTAAACGATTTCTTAAGACTATACAAATCAATCAATGCCAGTTTATGGAGACGCTATGAATCCGGAGAACTGGATAAAGAAACTTTGAGAACAATCCGGTTTTCAGAAACTTTTACAGCGATGGGAATTCCGATTGTGCAACAACCCAAAAACATATGGCAAGAATATTTGGATATATGTCCGCTAATGCCGCGCTTGATGCCCTTTGCCCTTATGGCATTGGAAAAATTGAAAAAAAAATATAAAATAGCCATACTTACCAATGGTTTTGAAACTACACAGCGCATCAAATTACGTCATTCGGGGATTGGAGCGTTTATTGATTTTATGATTACATCTGAAGGGGTCGGTTTTGCAAAGCCCCAAAGCGATTTTTTTGCATTGGCTTTGACCAAAGCGCAGTGCAGTGCTAAAGAAGCCGTTTATTTAGGAGATACCTGGCATACAGATGTTTTGGGAGGAATTGGTGCGGGTATTATGTCTTATTGGTATTCAAATCAAACCTTAGATATTCAATCTGAACCACCTCCAATGAACGATATTTTGGATTTAAATTTATATGGGGGAAGTGTTGCAGATTTGCGAATTTTTTCGAGTTTGTAAGTATCGGTTTTTATTTTTTGGGTTTATTTGTACCTTTGTTATCCATGAAAATTTTATTATTTCGCGTAGTAGCTTTTTTGATAACCATAGAGGTCTCTTTTTTTTCTGGGATTGCTAATTCTTCTCTTTCAGCACAAAGTTTTGAGGTAGAAGGAGGCTTGGTGCACACGTATTTCCCCAACGCCAATGACCCTATGGATTGTGCTATTTATTTCAAAAACAAGAAATTATCACCGATAATTTTTGCCTATGAGAAAATTGCTGTTGATTTTCCTAAATCTTGGGATGTATCCTTTTGTGACAATAGAAATTGTTATTCTGCATTTTACGATAATGATACCTTTTCTAAGGTTTTACCTGGCAACAAAGCATCAATAAAAATTACAATTTTTCCCAATGGAAAAGCCGATACTGCGCAGGTTAAATATGCAGTTTGGGACAATGATAATCCGAAAAAAATTGATACCATCACATGGAATATACACGTAAGATGGGGTGCCAATTTCCAATCCCTGCATTCCGATTTAATGCGGATGTATCCCAATCCAACGGGTCAATATCTAAATATTTCTGCACATGTTCAGGGTGAGGTATTCATTTATACTGCATCTGGCCAAAGGGTCTTTTCAACCTTTCCAGTTAATGGAAAAGTGGATGTTTCTCAGCTAAACAATGGATTGTATACCCTGCGTTTTACCGCCCAAGGGGTCAATGGTAGTTCATTGTTTATTAAACAATAATCAAGCAGTTATTCTCTGGATAAGCCATGATAGGGATTCCAGTTTGGGCTTGGTTTTTTTCTCTGGGTATTTCATCTTTATATGTCGGATTTCTGTATTATCCTGTTTTAAAGACCAACGCCAATCGGCTTTGGATTCTTGCAGCAACATTTCGTTTTTTAGCGGTTTTTTTTCTTGTATTGGTTTTGTTTAACCCCTACTGGAAATCAATGGTACAGAGAATTGAAAAGCCAGTATTGTTGGTTTATAGCGACGCAAGTGCATCTATTTCGGATTATGATAAACGTCAATCTAGTTCGGTTTTAAAGCACATAAAAGACATTGTCGGTGAAAAGAATCTTCGCACATATTTATTTGGAAAAGAGGTTTCAACAGCAGATAGTATGCCTACTTCTTCAACGATGAATACCAATATCTCCGCTGTAATAAAACATGCCGAGTCCATCGCAACCCAAGGAACTTTGTCTGGTATCGTAATCATCAGCGATGGTATTGTAAACAGCGGAACCGATCCAAAATTTGCCCTTTTGCCTCCTAGAATTCCGGTTATTTCTATAGGTTTGGGAGATCCCACACCCCAAATAGATGTGCAGGTTTCTTCTTTTTCTTGCAATACTGAAGCCTATATTGGCAATACGTTTGTTGCAGAGGCTCTCATAAAGTCTCGCCTTGTGAATGGAAAAACCCTTCAATTGCGATTGTTTCAGAATGCGGTTTTGATTTCATCAAAACAATGGGTTTCGTCAGGAGACCAAGATTGGAAACGCATTGAATTTGACATCAAACCCACCAAGGCGGGTTTGATGAAATTGTCTTTAGAAATCGCGGTGGTGGAGGGGGAAAAGAATATTGCCAATAATACCTTACATCGCTTTATTAAAATTTCAGATCAACGCAAGCGGGTTCAAATAGTTTATGGCAGTCCACATCCTGATGTGGCTGCAATTCGCAGGGCCTTGGAGTTAAATGGTCAGTTTATTTGTGATATTAATCCCAATTCTGCTACCATATTGGATGCTGATGTTTACATATTACATGGATGGTCATTTTCGGAATCTTCTGAGGTGCAAAAATTGAAACAATGGATTAATGAAGGAAAAGCCATTTGGATATTTGCTACACAAAAAACCCAGTGGACAGTTCTTTCTTCAATTGTAAATTTGGGTGTATCGAATCGCAGGATTAATTATCAGGAAGTGCAACCCGCTTGGAACACCCAATATATGGGTTGGGAATTGACAGACCAAGAGAAAAAAATTTGGCAAATATTTCCCCCGGTAATGTCTCCAGTGCTTAAAATCTCATTGCCTGTTGCTGCAGAGTGTCCAATCAAACAAAAATGGAGCGGCATCGAAACGCAATTTCCTTTGATGCTACATTGGAATATCGACGATGCTTCCTTGGCTTTGTTTTTAGGGGAAGGAATTTGGCGATGGCGGATGCAGGACAAAAAAAACAATGAACAATCGATTGTTTTTGATCCCTGGATAAGAAGAATGCTGACCATACTTGCCGCCGGTAACACCGCAAGAAAAGGTATCGAAATTCAGTTGCCGAAAGACCAATTTGATTTGCGAGAAATTGTTACAGCCCGCGTAATTTGTCGAGACAGGGCGGGTATTGTTGACGATAAAATCAATCGTAATTTAATGTTGAGATCTAACGACGGCCGGATGCGTGAGATTCCTTTGCAACGCAGTTTTGGTGGATGGAAGGCAAGCATTGGGCAAATTGCACCTGGTGAATACAATCTAATTGCCACCGCTTCGGCTTTGGGGAATTTACAATCGGAAGCACAATTTGCGGTTGTTGATCAGCCGATAGAAACGATGAATTTGCAGGCCAATCATCTTTCTTTACAATCCATTTCCGAAAAATCGAAGGGCGGATTTTCTTTGGCCAAAAACCAAGCGATGATTGATACATTATTAAAAGAGAAATTGCAAACCCAGTCGTTGATGCGCATGGCTATTCAAACCAGACATTGGTATGATTCGATCATTTGGTTTTTGGGAATACCCTTGTTGTTGGCTGGAGAATGGTTTATTCGACGATACTTGGGCAAATGGTAATTATCGGAAAACTATTCCGAACTTTGCTCAATGGCAAAAATTGTTGTGGGTATGAGTGGCGGAGTGGATAGCTCAGTTGCTGCATTGGTTTTACTGCAACAGGGACATGATGTGATTGGCTTATTTATGCGCAATTGGAATGATGCGAGCGTCACCTTGGAAGATGAATGTCCATGGATTGAAGACAGTCGAGACGCTATGTTGGTTGCTGAACATCTTGGAATTCCCTTTCAGATTCTTGATTTAAGTGAAGTATATAAAACGCGTATCATTGACTATATGTTTGATGAATACGGCAAAGGCAGAACACCCAACCCAGATATTTTATGCAATAGAGAAATCAAATTTTCGATTTTTTTGGAAGAAGCCCTTAAGCTTGGAGCAGATTTTGTAGCAACAGGCCATTATGCGCGAAAAGAATCGGTATGGGTCAATGGAAATGAAGAATTTCGATTGTTGATGGGCAAAGACCTCAACAAAGACCAAAGTTATTTTTTATGTCAATTGAATCAATCTCAATTGTCTAAAGCACTTTTTCCCATCGGAGAAATGCAAAAATCTGCGGTGAGGGAATTGGCCGAAAAAACGGCATTGGCGACAGCTTCAAAAAAGGATAGCCAGGGATTATGTTTTATCGGACATGTTCGACTTCCCGAATTTTTGCAACAACAATTGCAAGTAAAAGAAGGTGATGTAATTGAAATTGATAATGAATCTTCGGCAGTCAAAACACATTGGCAGAATGTAAAATCAAGAAATGGACTCAAAGATAAAGACTTGTGGCATGCAAAATTTGATGCAACAGATGGGCAGTGTATTTCTCGCCACCAGGGAGCATATTATTTTACCCGCGGCCAGCGAAAAGGACTTAACATAGGTGGAAAACCCCAGCCTTTATTTATAATTCATACAGATGTAGAGAAAAATCTCATTTTTGTCGGACAAGGGGAAGATCACCTTGGCTTGTATTCTGCCGGTTTGTTTGTCGATGATAAAGAGGCGCATTGGCTTAGACCCAGTGTAACCCAGAGAGTACTGGATTCAGATAATGTCCAGGGGAGATTCCGGTATCGCCAGGAGTTATTTTTTTGTCAGGTATTGAAATCTCAAAATGGATATAATATTCTTTTTCAAGAACCCCAAAAATCGGTAAGCCCAGGTCAGTTTATAGCGCTATATCTTGAGGGGGAAATCGTATTTAGTGGCGTTATTTCTTTTTGATGTTTTGTTCAGAATTACAAAATAAAATTGATACAACGTTTTAAGCAATTTAAGAGTCTAAGCAATGTCTAATTTTATGTATGTAATTTATACCTTTGTATTGATTAAAAATTAACATGAAAATTCGTGAACCAAAACAGTTTTGCCTAAAAAAAATTGGAATGAAATTTTTTTACCGAATAGTAGCAAGTTTAACAATATACCTTTTTCTATTTCCGGCCCATGTCGGTGCTCAAATTTCTTCCTCTGGAAAAACTTTTTATATGAGTTTCATGCAGATGGAAGTCCGAACAGGCTCTTTGCCTGATACCTTACTCATTTTTGTTACCTCAGAAGTGAATACCTCCCTTGTATTAGACAATCCCCGAGTTGCTGGCTCGAATCAAACTGTAAAAATTACGGCTGGCAGGGTTAATCGTATTGAAGTTGATAAAACCTATTATTATCCATTGGGGTCTGAGTTCGGTTCATCAGACGTCAATAGTAAAAAAGGGTTGCGCATAGTCGCAAAAGATTTGATAAATGTGTATTGCATGAATTTGGAATATAATCGTTCTGATGCAACATTTGTAATGCCTTATGAAAGCATTCCCCCATCGCCAGAATTTTTTGTGTGTAGTTTCCCTCCGAATGCAACAATTAATTCCAATTATTCCGAAAGTGAATTTGTTGTTATTGGCATGGACAATAATGTTAAAGTCGAGATAACACCAACTGCTACAACCAAAGGCGGCAATGTGGCAGGTACTGCATATACCGTAACCTTAAACAAGGGCCAAGTATACCAAGTACAGTCAAAATCATCTGATGGATCAAACAACACAGATCCCGCTGCTACTTCTTGGAGCACAACTGGAGCTTTAAAGGGTGATTTAACAGGTACTCGTGTGCGGGTTATAGAAGGTTGTGGAAAGATTAATGTTTTTTCAGGATCTCGTTCAGCCCACGTTACCAAAGGAAATTGTGGATCGGGTCTCAATGGTCGTGATCACTTGTACACGCAAGTGATTCCTACGTTGGCTTTGGGTAAGAATTATATATTAATGCCATTTTTTGGTCAAGTAAATGGATATGTGTATAAGGTAGTGGCAGCTTATGATTCTACCGATGTATATATAGATGGGACACTATCCTACACCATTCTTAAAAAAGGTCAATGGATATACCAAAATGTTGGTTCCGCCAAAGCGGTTTGCATCAAAACCAGCAAGCAAGCTTATGTTGTTCAATATATGAAAAATGGGGCTTGTTCTGGCCTAGGAGGTACCAATGGTGATCCCGCTATTTTAATCATGCCTGACATAAATCAGCGCTTGCTTAAAACCTTAGTAGGTACGGCAACGACGAGCAATATGAATAAACATTATGTGAATATTCTCATTGATAAAGGCGCGAAAAATTCGGTAAAACTGAATGGTAAATTTATGGCAGCTTCAAGTTTTACAGATGTGACTTGTGATGGAAAATATTCTTATGCCTTGGTGTCTGTTGCCAATCCCAGTTCAAATGCAATAGAGTGCGATAGTGGTTTTGTGGCTGTAGCTTATGGTGTAGGACCATATGAGAGTTATTCTTATTCGGCAGGCGCACTGTTTGAAAATGTAAATTATGATATCAAATTAACCCGCAAGACGCAATGTCCAGGAGAAGATGTTAAGTTGGAGGCTGTGGTGGCAGGGAATCCTAAAATCAAAGGGTATATATGGAATTTTGGAGATGGTTCAGCCATTGATACAGGCAAAACGGTAAAACATAAATTTTCAAGAATTGGCACCTTTTATGTGGTTGTAAAAATACCTGTTCAAATTCAATGTGGTTCAGTTGATACCATCATTAGGAGTAAGATTATCACCGTAAAACAAGGCCCTATCTTATATTTTACCGATACCACAACCCAATGTGCGTCTGCCATAAACCTTACCATAACAGCTCCATACACGAATAAATTTATTTATAAATGGCATGATTCCACTAAACTTAAAACTTTCACCGCAGTGAAGGAAGGAAAGGTGTGGTTAAAGATCACCGATACTTCTACCAATTGTGTTAGCATTGATTCGACCATAGTTCGCAGGGCAGATGCCATAATTGCTGCTATTTCGTTCGATTCACTCGACATGTGTTATAAGACCAATAAATTTGTTATGCGGGATGGAACCAAGTACAATAAAGATTCCCGAAAAACTTCATTGTGGCGCATAAAAGACAATTACAAAGGATTGTTTGGCCTGGGCACCTATTTTTATAGCGATTCTGTTTCTTTCCGATACAAATTTGATACGATCAGTAAAAATGAATTGCGTTACATTGTTCAATCCAAAAAGGGTTGTGCCGATACCTTAGATACAATGTTGGTCGTCTATCCTTATCCCTTGGCAAAAATTGCCAGTTCAGGTGCGTATTTTTGCCAGAATCAAAAAATAAGCTTGTTTGATTCCTCCCAAAGCAATGAAGGGGTTGGCAAGTCTATTTGGCTATACGGAAATGGGGTAACCGATACAGTTGCGCCGTATAAGGCTGTTTACACTTATAAAATTGCTGATACATTTACGGTTCGACTGATAACCATTACCCCTTTTGGTTGTAGGGACACTGCCGACTCTACCTTTATTGTTCGACCGGCACCCATCAACAAGATTGATGTAAATAAAAAGAATATTTGTTTTAAAGCCAATGAATTTGATTTCACCGACAAAAGCACCATCGTTTCTGGTTCTTATACCAGTGAATGGAGATACGGCATCAATTCGACCGCTACCTCATCGATGTTAAAATCAGTGAAATTTACCGATACAGGTTGGTACCTTGTCATCTTAAAAAATACATCAGATTTTGGTTGCACCGATATTGACACAGCCAAAGTATTTGTTGCACCCGAACCCAAAGCGAATTTTATTGTGACCGATTCTAATGCTTGTTATTTTAACCATTTCTTTTCCTTTGAAGACGCAAGCAAAGTGCCAACGAATGCAAAACTCAATCCACGATCCGATTGGAAATATCAAGATGGAACCAGTAATTTTGCAAAATCTGTCCCGAATAAAACATTCCCTGCAGTTGGGAAATATTGGGTGAGAATTATAGCAACTACCACGGATGGATGTAAAGATTCATTCCAGCGAAACATAGAAATATTCGTTATGCCAAAAGCCGATATTTCAAGCTCGGCATCTCAGTGTTTGGTCGGGAATAAATTTATATTTAAACAAAAATTTCCATGGACGGGTGGAAGCAATGTAACCCATAGTTGGAAAATTTCGGATGGCAAATCCAGTACATTGGATTCATTTTCTCATACGTTTGGTGCAGTCGGAAAGTATCGGGTATTTCACTCGATTGAAACAGAATCGGGTTGTTATGATTCGGTTTCCGTTGTTGTTTCTGTTGTTGAAACCCCAAAAACTTCGTTTACAACCAGCAAGGATACAGCTTGCTTGACGGGCCACAAATTTACTTTTACCGACAATACAGTATTCGGATCTAGCTATACAAGCAGGTGGACTCTGGCGGATGGGACTTTTGAAACAACCAAAAATGTCACCAATAAAGAATATCTAAACCCCGGTAAATACGATGTAAAATTGGTTCTTTCTTCTTCTTCAGGTTGTCGCGATTCTTTGACTAAATCGGTGAATGTATGGCCCTTTCCCAAATCAAATTTTACAGTCAACAATCCTGAGCAATGTTTAATTGGAAATGCGTTCACATTCACGAATACCACTTCCGAGAATTCCGCTTCTGGAGTGGCGTATGCTTGGTTGCTTAACAAAGCAATTTTGTCTAGCATTAAGACTATTCCTTCCCAAACATTTCCAGATACAGGCAATTATTCCATAACACTGAAAGCCCTTTCTGACAAAGGATGCGGAACTGAAAAAACACTATTATTGCGTGTAAATGAGCATCCTAGCTTGAGTATTTCGGGTAAAAATGCATGTGCAGAAATACCCATTCAATTCTCGTCTATTGCCAAAATTAATAGAGGTACTATAGTCTCCTACGATTGGAACTTTGGTGACGGATTTACCGCAAATACCGCCAACCCAATGCATGCATATTCGAAAGAGGGAAATTACAATGTTGTATTGCAGGCTATTTCAAATAAAGGCTGTGGAACCAAATCTCCCCAATTATCTATTCTGGTTTCCCCCAAACCCATTGCAGATTTTGATTTCGAGTATTTGTTATCACGGGGATTAGAAACGGATTGGAAATTTACATTCACAGGAAAAAATACAGATGCTTACAATTGGCTATTTCAAGACAACCAAACATCTACCTCTGGGTTACCCTTTTTTATGACTTTTTCCGGTACTGGTGATTTTAAAGTTCGACTTGAGGCAACCAATAATTCAGGTTGTAGTGATACCATTGAAAAGAATATTTTCTTGAAGCCAGAATTATTGTGGTGGCTTCCCAATGCATTTTCTCCCAATATTGATGGCCTTAACGAAGAATTCAAACCCTACCAATCCTTTGGAATATCCAAATACCGGATGACAATACTCAATCGATGGGGTGAAATATTGTTTTCCACTACTGATCCAGCCATGGGTTGGAAAGGCCTTGACAAGCTCGGAAAACCTGTATTGGAAGGTTCATATGCCTATGCAGTTTCATTCCGTTATATTGATGGAAAGATGAATGTATTTAAGGGCACTGTAACCGTGTTGCGTTAAGTACAGAATGTTGTACGATTCCCTCAAATAGAGTTTCCTCTCTTTGTTTAAATGGGTTTGTTTCCATAAAAACAAGCAATAATTATTGGTAAACTTATTGAAATGGCTGGGATTTTACGCCTAGGTTCAATGCACGATGCCAATATATCGCTGCCTCTGGCTGGCAAAAACTCCCATCAAATGGAGTCTTGGAATTACCCCAAATAGGTTTTAAGAATTTTGCTTTTGCTTGATTTGCGCAATCTGCGTAAAGCTTTTTCCTTAATTTGGCGAACACGTTCGCGGGTTAATCCCACTTTTTCAGAAATATCTTCGAGTGTATGCGCTGCATTTCCGTCCAACCCAAAATAGTATTTCAAAACATCCCTTTCTTTATCACTTAAGGTAGAAATTACCCTGGTTATTTCATTTTGCAAGGACTCATTCAACAGCGGGGCGTCGGGATGGGGCTCATCGTTTTGATTGATTACACCCAACAATGTATTGTCTTCTCCTTCAGCCAATGGAGCATCGATACTCAGATGTCTTCCACTAGAACGAAGGGCATTTTCAACTTCTGATATGGAAATTTCCAATGACTCGGCAATTTCGTGGGGAGTGGGTTCACGTTCAAATTTTTGCTCCAATCGGGCTGAGGCTTGGGTGATTCTCCCAAGACTACCCACTTTATTTAAGGGCAATCGAACGATACGACTTTGATCAGCCAGGGCTTGAAGAATACTTTGGCGAATCCACCAAACCGCATAGGAAATAAATTTAAAACCGCGTGTTTCATCAAAACGTTTGGCGGCTTTGATTAAACCCATATTGCCTTCATTAATCAAATCACCCAATGTTAGACCTTGATTTTGATATTGTTTTGATACAGAAACGACAAATCTCAAGTTGGAATTTACCAATTTTTCCAACGCTGCTTGATCACCCTCTCTAATTCTACGAGCCAATTCTACTTCCTCTTGTGCAACAATCATTGGCACTTTGGAAATTTCATTAAGGTATTTGTCTAATGATTTGTTTTCGCGATTGGTAAATTGTTTTGAAATTTTTAGTTGCCTCATGTAGTAAAATTGATTTTTTTAAAAGGGTTTGTACAGCCTAATATACAATCATGCAAAAATACGGAATAAAATCGAAAAGTTTTTGGTGTCTTTATGGAATTAGGGTTGACAGTTGATATACGAAATAAGCGCCGAGATATGCGATCAATCCATAAGCAAAAAATAACACGATAGGCCATTTCCAAGAGGCAGTCTCTCTTTTAATAACAGCCATTGTACTCATGCATTGCAGCGCAAAGGCATAGAAGATAATCAAACTCAGGGCATACGGTAGTCCATAGATTGGTTTTCCAGTACTGGGATTTTTTTCCGCTTGCATTTTTTCTATTATTCCCGATGGTTTGTCTTTGTCTGATTGAAATAGGGTAGCCATTGTTCCCACAAATACCTCACGGGCAGCAAAGGAGGTAATCAATGCAATACCGGTTTTCCAATCGTAACCGAGGGGCTCAATGGCCGGTTCCATAAACTTTCCAAGATGGCCAGCATAACTTGCCTCTAATCTGAGATTTGTGCAAATTTCCGATGCGTGGTTTGAATCTAATTGTGATAAAATATAACCCTCGTCTTTGGCCCGTTTCATCGATTCGGATGGTCCAAAATTAGACAGAAACCAGAGAATCATAGAAATGACAATAATTACTTTTCCCGCCTCGGATATGAAAGAAACACATTTAAGCCATGCTTGATGAAATACAGTTTGAAGGCGGGGTTTTTGGTATGTTGGAAGTTCCAATATAAACTCTGATTGGGTTTGTTTTCTTTTAAACAATCGAAATGCAAGAGCCAGCAATAACGCCAGGGTGATACCCGACATATAGGCACTCGTAATAACCAATGATTGGGCATGGAAGGGTCCCCAAAATTGTTTGAATGGAATGGCTACAGAAACCAATAATACATATACTGGTAAGCGTGCGCTGCAACTCATCAGCGGTATAATAAGCATGGTCGCCAAGCGTTCGCTTTTGCTTTTTATATTTCGGGTAGCCATAATGCTGGGAATTGCACAGGCAAATCCACCAACCATCGGAATAATGCTGCGGCCATTTAGACCTACTTTTTGCATTAATCTATCTGTAATAAAGCTTGCACGCACCATATATCCTGTATCTTCTAGTAGGCCGATTAGGAAAAACAAAATAAAAATTTGGGGGACAAATACCAAAACACCTTCTAATCCACCAAGCAAACCATGGGTTATGAAGTTGGAAACCATTCCAGCAGGTAAAATATCTTCAATTCCTCCAGAAATCCAATGAAAACAATTCGTAATCCATTCCATTGGTTTGGTTGCCAAACTAAATACTCCCTGGAAAAGTGCCATCATTATCATTCCAAAAATTGCATATCCTCCAATTTTATGGGTAACCCAGCGATCAATTTTTAGGGTTAAACTTTTTACACCCACGGGATGTTTTAGGGTGGTTTGTTTGATAATTTTTTCAATATCGATGTATCGACGCAATGTTTCTTCAGACAATCCAGCAACTGTTTTGCCTTTGCTATACAGTAAAAGCCGATTTAAAAGGTCGGTAGTGCTTCCAAATAATTTAGGGGTACGCGGTTTTTTCAGTATTGCTCGAACTGTATCAGTATTTTTTTCTTTTCGCGGATTGAAAAACACGCAGGGTACTCCCAATGCCATCTCTAGTTCGGGTAATGTAATTTCAATCCCACGACGAATAGCCGTATCTTCCATTGTGAGCACGCAGGCTGTCGGGATACCCAATTCAGCAACTTGCGAAAACAGCAATAGATTTCGACGCAAATTGGAAGCATCAATGACAAATAGGATCGCATCGGGCTTATTTGCTCCCTTTCCTATAAGGTGCTCAACTACCAGACGCTCATCTTCTGTTTTTGTAAATAAACTGTAAATACCAGGGAGGTCTTGAATGGAATACTTTTCTTTATCGATACTGAAGCTGCCCGAGCAGGCTTCAACCGTTGTACCCGGCAAATTACTGATTTTCTGGGTTAGCCCTGTAAGGCGATTGAAAAGATTAGATTTTCCGCAATTGGGATTGCCGACCATTGAAAAGCTTCTGGTAGCTTTCATACGGTATTTTCGGGCAGAGGGTCTGGAACAAAAGGAACTACTTTAATCATGCGGGCTTCTTCTTTTCTGAGGCCCAAAAGATAGGTATCAATGCGGTATGCAATGCAAGAGCCCCGAGAAGATTGATACAATCGAATGATTTCAGTGCCGGGGACACAGCCCATTTCGGCAAGTTTTTGAGAAAATTGTCCGTCTTCCAACCCAGCAATTTTTGCTTTTTCCCCTTGTAAGAGCAAATCTGCTGTTGCTTCCATTCGCCAACAAATTTAGAATGATTTTAAATAAGAAGCAAGTATTTGCCTTTTAAGGTCTTATAATTCTGAAAATAACGCAAGTAATACCTTCAATTAATTCATTAACGCCTAATTCCTCATCCAGGATTTTTTGAACAATAAAAACGGAAAATAGTGAATTTAAATCACCATTGGGTCATTGGGTAGGGCGTCTAATACGGTTTTTTATTGTGCCGATTTTCATGCAGTTCTTTCTTTTATTTATTGCAAGACAAAACCAAACCTAATCGATATTTTTTGAATGAATTGTAACCAATACGGCCCTTTGAATTGCGCTAAAAGAGGCATTAACGTCATTTTCTAAAGTTTTTTGTGCGCCTAAATCATTAGCTACTTTGTCAATCGTTACCATTTCATCATACTGGGCCTTGGTTACAAATCGAAGGAGTTGTTGCCAAGGTCTATTTTTTAAGGATATAGATTCTCTCCACAGTACATCAAAAATATTTGCCGAAGCGTCGTTAAATCCCTCCGGAATAATGGAATTTTTGAGAAGATTTTTTGCTTCATTCAACTCAAATTTGGGATTATTCATCAGTGATTTGAGAAGATCTATGGTATTGGCATTGTGGTTTAAATCAAACAATTGGCCGTCTTCAATCAATTTAGATGCCCAAAAACTCAGATGTGAGGAGGTCGGTGTTTTTTTCATTTCACCGAGTGCTATAAGGCGAACGGAGTCGGTATTAATTTGCAATGATTCGATGGCTGATTTTGCAATGATTCTGCTAGGGTTGTGAACTTGATTCCAAATGAAAGTAGCAGTGGACTCTATTTCTGTGTTGGGGTTTGACAAGGCGATCACAATTTCAAGAATATTTGATTTGAGGATGGTTGAAATTTCAGTATTTGTGAGTTGCCGTTTCAGTACTTGGTTTATTGAAAAGGTAGATGTATTTATTTCTTCATTTCTAGTGTCAAGTGGGGTAAAATCGAGGTCAAATCGGCCTTGTGTATATTCATTTGTTGAAACAATACCCATTAAAACACATTCGGTATTGTCTGAATTAAGCAAGACACGAATAATGCTTTCATATAAAAACGAATCTTTTTTTGATGGAATAAAACTGAATGTTTGCGGGTCAGAATTTCCGTAATAGACTGCATCATCATGATTTGTATGTAAAGTATTGTCTGAGTTTTCCGAATTGACATTTTGGTAGTGTTTGCTTTCCATAAAATTCTTTGCTATGGTTGCCAATTGAAACACAATGGCATATCGGGGTTTGGGTGTATTTTTGGGGTAGGAGTTTTCTGTTATGAGAAGCTTTGGCTGAGAAGATAATTCTTTCATTATCATTGAATGTAATTCGCTCATGCGCATGATTTGCTCTATTGAATCCTGACAAAAAACATAGTCTGTTTCACTTGCTGAGGGAATAACCTGCAGGGGATCAAAGACGATATGACTGGGTTTTGTATTGCCGATAGTAAGGCTCAATGTCTCGTTTTCATTTATTTCCACTTCTTTGGTGAAGTGTCTTTCACCTATTTGGTAAGCAATATGGGTTTTCATTGTTGCTTGCTTATTTTCTGAAGCGTAACCTTTTACATTGGAAACGATAATAAGTTTGTATTGATATTGAGGTTCTGCTGAAATTTCAATTGTTTCGTTTTCCGAATATGTGATTGAAGAATCACTGTTTGATGGAGATATTCGACTTTCTAAAGCAAGCTCATTGAGGGGTACTTTCTCGATCATTATCTGGAATTGTGGAAGGTTGGTGTTCTCGTACCAGAGATTAAAAAAAGGTTTCATATCCTTTCCCGTAACCTTTTCGATACTCATTCGCCAATCGGCTACTTCTGCGCTGCCAAATTTGTGGGCTTCTAAATAATCGTGCATGCTTGCCCTAAATGCGTCATCACCAATGTAATTTCTCAGCACATGCAGTATAGCGGCTCCTTTTTGGTAACGTACTGCATCGAATTGTTCATTGGCTGTTTGGTATTTGTGGTTTAAAAGTGGTGTATTGTTTCCAAACTTACTGGCAAATTTGTAGTTGTTCACGGTCTCTTTTAGCCAAAAGTTGGCATTGTCTTGACTGTATTTGTACTCTCTCCAAAGGTATTCTGCATAAGTGGCAAAACTTTCATTGAGTGTTAAATCACTCCAATTTTCGGCTGTCACGTAGTCGCCAAACCATTGGTGAAACAATTCGTGGGAGATATAATCTTCATAGGACTGGTCTTGGTGCGACAAACTATCATGCTGAACTTGTTCCATGTGAACAGTAGCCGATGTGTTTTCCATAGCACCACTTACAAAATCTCGAACCACAACTTGTGCATATTTATCCCATTGAAATGGAACCCCAGTATAGGTACTAAAAAATTTGATCATTTCAGGGGTGTTGCCAAAAATCATTTTTGCAAATTTCTCATACTTGGGTTCAACGAAATATTGAATGGGCAGTGTTTTTCTGACTTGTTTTTTTGCCCCCAAACCCACACTTTCCTTAAATTTATATGGCTTTTTTTCCGATAATAATTTCAGGGGTGAAGATTCACCAGACTTGCTTTCAGCATTGTTCTTTTCAGAAAATAATAGGGTGGCATCGGGTATATTTGAAACCAGTGGAGTGGTTTCATCTGGGAGGACAAGCGAGTCTTCCACAACCGACCAATTTCCAATTGCCAACATGGTGAGATAAGGAGCATGGGCTTGCTTCTGTTCCCAGACATCCGTAATTATTGCAGAAAGATTATCGGTTGTTGAACTTGAACTTGAACTTGAACTTGAACTTTGATTGGGCTTAAGTCCTTTATTTATTTCTGTGTGATGGGTCAATCTGTTGGAGGTTCGGCTGATCAATGTTCCATTGCTGAGGCTAACCATGGTATCTGGATAGCGTACAGTAATTTTTTGTGTGTGTTTTTGGTTGGGAGCATCCAGTGTGGGAAACCAGTGAGAGTTGCTGTTTGGTTCACCTTGGGTCCACAACTGCCTGGGTTTGCAAGGGTCAGTTAAATCATGATTTATTATGTACAAACCTTTGTCATTAGAAATGGCAGAATTGGCATTATCATTCATTTCTGGGACATTTTTTCGGTTTGGGAACGCAGTATATTGTATTTTCAGCCTTACGGGGTTTTCAGGCAATTGGACAACAGGAAAATAAACAATAAGTTGTTTGGAATTGCTGTAAATAAATTTTCTGGATTCTGGTCCAGGTGGTGAAATTATGGTTCCATCAAGCGTTCTAGAATTAGACAAAGTGTTGCCACTGTTAAATTCCTGAACAGAATAAATATCCATATTTACGGCATCTAGGATGACACTGTCTTGCCCGTAAAAGTGCGGTTTTAGAGAAATAATGGCAGTTCCATCCAGGCTTTGCGAATCAAAATTGGGAGTCAAGTCGAGTTCGGTATGGATGAGATCCCAGTATTTGGTTTTACTCCACTGTAAAGTATTGGAATGAGCGTCCAGAAAATCATTTTCCGGAAAATCTTCATTTACTTGCGGGACAATGTAATCCTGAGAATTTTTTAGCATTCCACAGGCACAAAACAGGAAGGGTATTAGTAGTAAGATGAACTGAAATAGGGGGTATTTTTTGGAAGAACGCAACTGCTCCGTCGAATCATCAATGGCATAATAAGTAGTTAAATACATGGTGTTATGGGGCTTAATTGTTGGGTATAATGAAAAGTTTTTATGTATCATTTCCTGGACTTAGGCATCAATTGCTTACGAAATTAGGTTCAAACCCGCTATTGATCATTGTCTAATGCACTTGTTTTAAGCCAAAAGTTGGGTTTTGAATAATTTCCAACTAGCCAAGGCTTGTACTTCCAGCATTTGATTTCCGCCCACAATACATCCACCAGCGTGGTGAAATTGTTTCATAAATTCTGTCTCTTTGGGATTGTAAATCAAATCGATGCCAATATGGCTAGGATTGATTTTATGAAAAGGGAATGGAATACATTCCATTTCGTTGGGATACATTCCAAGCGGTGTGGTTTGAACCACTAGTGTTTTTGGCATCAATGGGTGGTCTGCTAATGCTGTCATATTTTGGATGTGAATATCGCCATTTTTTGTTGTTCGGGCGAAGACAGTCCAGGGAATTTTTTTTTTTTGCATTACCCATTTTACCGCATTTGCACTTCCTCCGTTGCCCAAAATAATACAGTGTCTTGGTGTGATTTGCGTACTTTCAATCAGTGATGTAAGGGTTTGATCGAAGCCAATAGAATCTGTATTGTAACCATGGAGGGATATATTTTTGTTAGATAGAAGTTTGAAAGGATTTTGTTTACGGCCATTCTTGGGTATTTGTATTCGGGAAATTGATTCAATGGGGGAATGATTTCGTTTGACCAATACCGTATTTACGGCGTTGATTGATTTTGATTCAGGGGATAGAATATCTAAATAATTAATGATTTCAGTTTTGTAAGGGAGTGTTACGTTAAAGCCCTGTATTGCTGGGTTTGAAATGAGCAATGCAGGTAATTCTGCCAAATCAGCCAGATCGAAAAGTTGATAATCGAGGGTATTTATTTTTTCGGATGAAAAAATTTTTTCATAAATCTGGGGTGATTTTGAGTGAGAAATGGGGTGTCCTATCAAACCAAACACAGTCATTTTGATAAAAATTTAGTTTTGATTGCATTGAAAACGATGGGCAATAGTGAAAACCCGATAATGAGAAAGACAACAGTCTCAAAATGAGATTTTACCCAGGGTTGTGAACCCAATACATATCCCAAGCCAGTGATACTACTTACCCAAAATACAGCACCTGCAACACAATATCCCAAAAACCTCCCATAGCTCATTTTGCCTAACCCTGCAGCAAAGGGAGCAAAAGTGCGCACAATAGGAACAAAGCGAGCCATAATGAGTGTATAGCCTCCGTGTTTTATAAAAAAGGCTTCGGTCCGTTCGAGATATTCGCGTTTCAGAAGTTTCCATTTGAGGTCGAAAATTTTTATGCCAATCTTAGAGCCGATAAAATAATTGGTATTGTCTCCGAGAAGTGCGGCAACAATCAACAGTGGAATAAGGATGGCTATATTTAGTGGATTCCCGTCCATGGCGGCGATACTTCCAGCAGCGAAAAGCAATGAATCGCCCGGAAGTAAGGGCATTACCACCAATCCTGTTTCAACAAAAATGATGGCAAATAAAATAATATATGTGAAATTTTTATATTCCGCAACCAAAAACACCAATTTTTCATCCAGGTGTAAAAGCCAATCTTTGGCAAAATCGAGTAGGGTTAATAGTACCATGAAACAGTTTGCAATTTTACAACAACGCATCGACGGAATTGTTATTGTGCTATGTATATTTGTGTTTAGTGAATCCTTTGATCCAGAAGACCTCTCCACACCAACCCATTCCACTGGGTTTTAAACCCTTTACACACGCAATATGGTTTCTTATTATTTTCGCGGTTTTGTCGGCTGGGTCGTGTGCTGTCCGTCATAAAACAGGGTCTCCGCACAAAAAATCGGATTGCAATTGCGGATTTTAAGCTCGAATCGGGGGGATGGATTCCATCTTCAGTCCAATCGGATCTGCGCGCTACACCCAGAATCCCAAAGACAAATTCCTTCTGAAAGCGGAAGGGTTGCATAAAATTAGATTCAGGTGGGTGCATCGCCATCCATACTACCAACATGGGTCCAAAAAAAAGTATTCACCAAAGCAAGTAAAAAACATAGGCCAATGATATTCAGTGTAATCGGAATCGTGTGAAAGTTTCGTAAATTTGCACCCAATAATTAAAATCAAACCTCAATATGTACATTCCTTATAAAGTAAAAGATATTTCACTTGCCGAATGGGGTAGAAAAGAAATCAAAATGGCCGAAGCAGAGATGCCCGGTTTGATGGCTCTTCGCGCAGAATTTAAGGGCAAAAATCCTCTGGCGGGTGCCCGCATTGCCGGTTGTTTGCACATGACAATTCAAACAGCTGTTTTGATTGAAACTTTGGTTGATTTAGGAGCAGATGTTACCTGGAGTTCTTGCAATATTTTTTCTACACAAGACCATGCTGCAGCTGCAATAGCGGCTGCAGGTACACCTGTCTATGCTTGGAAAGGACAAACCAACGAAGAATTTGATTGGTGTATCGAACAAACCTTATACTTTGGAGAAGACCGCAAACCCCTGAATATGATCTTAGACGATGGTGGCGATCTAACCAACATGGTTTTTGACCATTATCCAGCCTTAATTGAAGGCATCAAAGGATTGAGCGAAGAAACAACGACCGGCGTTCACCGTTTATACGAACGTATGGCAAAAGGAACCTTGCACATTCCTGCAATCAATGTGAATGACAGCGTAACAAAAAGCAAATTCGACAATAAATATGGTTGCAAAGAAAGTCTGGTAGATGCAATTCGACGCGCAACCGATATTATGATGGCTGGTAAAGTGGCTGTGGTATGTGGGTACGGAGACGTAGGAAAGGGTTCTGCCGATTCTCTGCGTGGTGCCGGTGCGCGGGTAATGGTTACAGAAATTGATCCCATTTGTGCTTTACAAGCTGCAATGGATGGCTATCATGTTGTTCAAATAGACAAAGCCATTCCTTTGGCCAATATCGTCGTAACTGCAACAGGGAATTGTAATATCATCACTTCAAAGCATTTTGAATCAATGAAAGACAAAACCATTGTGTGTAATATTGGTCATTTTGATAACGAGATTGACATATCCTGGCTAAATGAAAAATATGGTCATACCAAATACACCATCAAACCACAAGTGGACGTTTACAACATGAAAGGCAACGAAATCATCGTGTTGGCTGAAGGTCGTTTGGTAAACTTGGGTTGTGCAATGGGGCATCCCAGTTTTGTGATGAGCAACAGTTTTACCAACCAAACATTGGCGCAATTAGAATTGTGGAATAATCATGCGAGCTACAAAAACGAAGTATATGTGTTGCCAAAGCACCTCGACGAGAAGGTAGCAAGTTTGCATTTAGCGCATATTGGTGCTGAACTAACTACCCTTACACAAGAGCAAGCCGATTATATTGGAGTATCCGTGAATGGTCCTTTTAAAAAGGATTCCTACCGTTATTGATTGTATTTCCGATTTACTAATCAATTGCTGGGGGTGGTTAATGCCGGCTCTGGTTCAATTGATCTAGTGTGAGTGGATTTGGGAGTCTGTATGGGTACTCATGAAGTCTGTATGGGTTCTCATGGAGTCTGTATGGGTTCTCATGGAGTCTGTATGGGTTCTCATGGAGGTAAATTTTGGTAAATGACTTGGTAACAAGATTTTGCTGGGAAATAAAAATATTGGGAATTGATAGCTTGTATGGATTGGGGCAACTCAAAAACAGCCCCTAAAAACAAGGAGTCTCCAATGCGTATTTGCATTTCCTTCATTTTTTCAGGATCTAAAATAGTGGCAAAATTTTCGTTTTTAATGGTATGCGTGCTGGAAAGATTCATTCTTGTTGAAGTCAATGCAGTTTCATATGGAATGGCCCAGGTACTTCCAATTAGTTTTTTTTGAAGGAACTCGTCGGCCTGTATCTCTTTATTGTTTTTCATTTGACGGGTTATTTTCTCTAGCTGCAGCAGTCTATTTTGATACAAAGCGAGCGGATATTGAAGGTTAATCATAAAACACAATGCAATAAACCATGGAATAAAGTTGATTATTTTGTTTGTGTAATTGAAACGAATTGCCTTGTCTTTTGAAAATGTCGTCCCATATTTGGCTGAATTAGAAAGACTGGAATAGAATGCAAGAGAAAGGATTCCCAGAATTGAAACAGGGTAAAAGAATTTCTCCATATTAATTGTAGCATCGCCATCGGAATAAACGATTACACTTGCAATCAGGGCTGAATAAAAAGCCAGTGTGAAGGCTGTGAATTGCCATCGCCAGGGTTTGAAAATTGAAACGCAAAAACAGGCTATTAATGTGGCATGTGGAATAAAGAAATAGGCAGCACTTTGAATGTGATGAAAGCTGAAAGAATTTGTAATAGTATGTATGTCAAGGCTATCCCGAAAGTGAGCGATTAACCCTGTATCGTATGAATTGGTCTCAACAAATATCCATTTAAGCAATCCCAAGACAAGGCATACACTCAGGGTGATAAAGGCTTTCTTACCGGGGAACAAAATGGCTGTAAAGAGTGCTAAAAACGGAACATAAATCCAAGCTGCAGGATGTGCATTTAGCATGATTAAAAGCAATGTTGGCAAAGCGATCCAATTTTTTTTAAGATTCATTGATAAGCACTGGATTGCGGTAATGAAAGCCCATGTACTGAGACCTATTTCGCTATAACCAATAAAAAAAGCTTCTGAACCACCCAAAAATGCCATGGCAAAATATAGCCATCTGTGGGTTGAATTGGGAAATAGCAACCAAGCTCCCCACATCATCAGGGGTAGGCATAAATTGAGTGATTGCATTACCCAATTAATTGGTGCTCCCCAATAGGCGAGTATTTGTCCTGGCCAAACCAGCAATTCACAGGCCCATCGATCGTAAAAAAGACTTTGATGATTTAAAATTCGAAATAGGGTGTAAGCGCTGTCAGTATGCATCCAACGCTCAGGGCCAAGGATAAAAACACATATAAGATAAACAGGCCAGAGATAGCCTTCGCGGCTTGAACCAATCCATGTTAATGTACGGTGGCTTTGAAAAAGAACCGGCATAGTTACTTCTATTTGATTGCCTCCACTTCCTCGGCATCCAGTTTCTCGACCAGCGGTTCATTCTCCTTTTCCACAATCAAATTGTCGATGATAAACTCTTGTCGTTCTGGGGTGTTTTTTCCCATATAATAATTTAGGAGTTTTTCAATATTGGCTTCTTGGCTCAGGATGACAGGTTCTATTCGAATATCAGGACCAATAAAACCGCCAAATTCATCAGGACTAATTTCTCCCAATCCTTTGAAGCGTGTTATTTCGGGTTTGTTGCCCAATTTGGCGATGGCGTTTTTTCGTGCTTCTTCCGAATAGCAATAAATGGTTTCTTTTTTATTGCGTACACGAAACAAAGGGGTTTGTAAAATATACAGGTGGCCATTTCGCACTAAATCATGAAAAAACTGCAAAAAGAATGTCATTAGTAGCAATCGAATATGCATGCCATCCACGTCGGCATCTGTGGCAATGACGATGCGGTTATAACGCAAATTTTCGAGACCATCTTCGATATTGAGTGCGTGTTGGAGCAAATTAAATTCTTCGTTTTCGTACACAATTTTTTTCTTCAGCCCATAACAATTTAAGGGCTTCCCACGCAAACTAAACACGGCTTGTAAATTTGGATTTCGACTCTTGGTTATCGAGCCACTTGCACTATCCCCCTCGGTTATAAAAAGGGTTGTTTCAAATCGATTGTCTGCTTTGGTGTCTGTAAGGTGGGTTTTGCAATCACGCAATTTTTTGTTGTGCAAGTTGGCACGTTTGGCTCTTTCTTTTGCCAATTTTTGCACCCCGGCCATATCTTTTCTTTCCCGCTCGTTTTGAAGAATTTTTTTGAGGAGTGCTTCGGCAGTAACGGGATTTTTATGCAGGTAATCATCAACTCCCTTTTTCACAAAGTCCATCGAGGCGGTCTTGATTGAGGGTCCTTCTGGTCCCATGTCTGCACTGCCCAACTTGGTTTTGGTTTGGCTTTCAAATACTGGCTCTACGATGCGCATACTAATCGCAGCCGTTATGGATCCGCGGATGTCAGATGCATCGAACTCCTTTTTATAAAAATCACGAATTGTTTTAACAATGGCTTCTCGGAATGCTACTAAGTGGGTTCCACCTTGTGTTGTATACTGTCCATTCACAAATGAATAATATTCTTCACCGTATGATTCTGTATGGGTAAAAGCCAATTCAATGTCATGGTTTTTAATATGAATAACAGGGTAAAGGGCAGCTTCGGAACTTACTTTTTGTTCGAGCAGATCGAGTAATCCACGACGAGAGGCATAATTTTCGCCATTGTATTTTATGGTAAGATTGCTATTGAGATAAGTATAGTTTTTTATTTGCTCACGCAAAAATTCACTGATGTACCGGTAATTTTTAAATATGCTTACATCAGGTTCAAAAACCATCTCAGTTCCATTCGCTTCTTGGGAGTCTGACAATGGGAAATCCTCAAGCAGTTCTCCTTTTTGAAATAGTGCGTGTTTGCTTTTGCCATCCCGAAAACTTTTAACGGAAAAATGGTTGCTCAATGCGTTTACAGTTTTGGTGCCCACACCGTTTAATCCCACAGATTTCTGAAACGCTTTGGAATCATATTTTCCGCCCGTATTAATTTTTGAAACACAGTCAATGACTTTTCCCAAAGGGATACCTCTGCCAAAATCGCGCACGCTAACCCGACTATCATCGATTTGTATGTCAATCCTTTTGCCAAATCCCATGACATGTTCGTCAATACTATTGTCGATGATTTCTTTTACCAAAACATAAATTCCATCATCTGCGGCAGTACCATCACCCAATTTCCCGATATACATCCCTGGACGCAATCGAATATGCTCTTTCCAATCAAGACTTTTTATTTCATCTTCGGTATATCTTCCCACATTACTCATCTTTGCAATATTAATATTTGTATTTCAATGGGCATCGCCGAGTTTTTAACATCCGAAGGTTATTTTCGCACCATGAAAATAACGCAATTGTTTTGGATTCTTTGCCTGGGTGTTGCTTGTCGGTCTGATTTCGATACGGCATTTCAAAAAGTTGAGGCTTATGAAACACTTATTATCCCCCATATCCAGTTTGAAAAAATTCCCGATTCGGCTTGCAGTATACTGATGGCCTTTGCCAAAGATTACCCTAAGTATAAACACAGTTCCGACTTTGTGTATGTATCAACAAAATTGGCCGAAAGGCAAGGCTTGGCCCTCAAAACAGCCGAGTATTCGGAATTTTATTTGCAACAATATAAGCCCACCGGAAAGCTTCTCATGGAAATGATGTTGGTTGCGGCGCACAATTTCGAGCAAGGGGGGGCTTATGCGAATGCCTTGATCTATTATAAACGCTTGGCCAGTGAATTTTCGGATACAGAAATAGGGAATCAGGCCATTGTGATGATCGAAATGCTCAATTTAGGTATTATATCGCCAGAGGAACAAATGAATTATTGTCTCAATCGCAATAAAAACAATTCATTAGTGTCTGATTCAGTGACAAAGCGCAGTGACAAAGCGCAGTGAAAAGAGGAAGCCTCTGGGCTTCATCGATCGGGTTTCGCACACAGCGTAATCTCTGACATCGAACGAATCACCATAGCTTAAACAAAAACTTTGTTTAGCACCAAAATAAATCATAGAATATTTGGATTCCTAGGGAGTATTTTCGTAGCCAATAATTCTTTTTTTGGGATATGTATTCATTTAAGTTATGTTGGTAGACAAATTCAATCGAAAGCACAATTATTTGCGTATTTCGCTTACCGACAATTGTAATCTCCGCTGTAATTATTGCATGCCCGAGGAGGATTATAATTTTACACCTGCAAACCGTTTAATGCAAGTAGATGAAATTGAAGCTATCGCCAAAGTGTTTGTTGCCGCTGGGGTCGATAAAATTCGTCTCACTGGTGGTGAACCCTTGGTGCGTAAAGACGCGGGTGAAATTATCAGGAGACTCTCGGCCCTGCCCATTTTTTTAACTTTGACAACGAATGCTTCGCGTATTCATGAATTCATAGACTTATTGGATGAACTCGAAGTCAAGTCGATCAATGTTAGTTTGGATACCCTGATTAAGGATACATTTTTTTTACTGACGAAACGCGATTTGTTTGACCAGGTATACCGAAATATTGAATTGTTGTTGAATCGGGGATTTAAGGTAAAGATAAACGTTGTCGTGATGCGAGGAGTGAATGATAAAGAGATTCTAGATTTTGTTCGCTGGACATCGTTTAAGCCGATTCATGTCCGTTTCATAGAGTTTATGCCATTTGAAGGCAATCATTGGAAAAGAGAGAAACTTGTTACCTGGCAAGAGATCTTGGCATTGGTCGGCTCACAATACACAATAGAGTCTTTGGCCCGATTTCCCCACGAGACTGTCAAAAAATATCGGGTTCAAGGTTTTATGGGAACCTTTGCTGTTATCAGCACAATGAGTTCACCCTTTTGTTCCGATTGCAATCGTTTGCGTTTAACAGCTGACGGGAAAATGAAAAATTGTTTATTTTCAAAAGGAGAAACTGATCTTTTGGGTGCCTACCGTAGGGGTGAGGATATCCGACCCTTAATCTTGCAAACTGTGGTCGATAAAGCCGAGGCCTTGGGTGCTCAGTTTGCCCCTGATGAAATCCTTGTGGACGCCAATCAAGTGGTCAATCGCAGTATGATTTCGATAGGAGGATAAAATTTTTATTCTACAAAAAGACACGAATAATACAATGTAAAATGACAGCTAAAAGGGAAATGATTTCAGTTGATCAAGCGAAAATTTGGATTGCTGAGCGATCCGAATTGTTGGGAACGGAGCGAGTTTCTTTATTAGAGTCATTGGGTAGGGTATTGGCTGAAGATATATTTGCGCCCATCTCTATCCCTGGATTTGCCCAATCGGCAATGGATGGATATGCCTTTAATTTTGATTCTTATTGTGAAGCCGGTAAATTGGAATTGATTGGAGAAGTGGCCGCTGGATCAACGGATGTTTTTCAGAAAAACTCCCCATACCAATCGGTACGTATATTTACTGGAGCTCCTGTTCCTGAGGGATTAGATACGGTTCTTATGCAAGAAAAAGCGCGGATAGAAAATGGGTTTTTATTTGTGGAGGATACAAGCTTGGTCGCGGGTCGAAATGTTCGTTTGGTGGGATCCGAGATTGCAATAGGAGATTTGGCCCTGGCTAAATCCGTAACAGTAACGGCCGCAGGAATTGGTTTTTTGGCAAGTCTTGGATTGACAAGCGTGTTGGTGGTGGCCAATCCCAATATCGGAATAATTATAACAGGTGATGAACTTATTCAAGCCGGAAAACCATTGATGCATGGGCAAGTTTATGAATCAAACACATTGCTTTTGCAGGCAGCCTTATTACAAGCAGGATTTTCTAAAGTGAAAATGTATTACGCCACAGATGATTTGGCCATTCTAAGCGAGGCTATGGACATTGCCATTGGTGAAAACAATCTGGTATTGTTAACCGGTGGTGTAAGTGTTGGCGACTATGATTTTGTAATAAGGGCGGCCAATATTGTCGGTGTTTCAACTGTATTTCATACGATTCAGCAAAAACCTGGCAAGCCCATTTTTTTTGGCATTACCCCAAAAAATAGTTTGGTATTTGGTTTACCTGGGAACCCCGCTTCGGTACTTACATGTTTTTACGAGTATGTATTGTTGGCTTTACAGGGTTTAACAGGTCGAAAAATTGAATTGGAAAGCAAACAACTGCCGTTGATTGGCAAGTATAAAAAAATAGGATCGTTCACCCATTTTTTAAAGGGGAAATTTGATGGTCAGGGGGTTCGATTATTGGGAGGGCAAGAATCGTTTCGCTTGGGTTCTTTCTCTGTAGCCAACTGTTTGGTTGTAATTCCATCAGACACCGAATGGGTTGAAACAGGCGATTTGGTAGAAGTTCATGTGTTAAATCTCTAAGAATGGGAGTGGGTGTCGGAATTTTTATGGCGCTTATGGCTTTTTTGTATGCTGCTGTGGGGCACGGAGGGGCCAGTGCTTACTTGGCTATTATGGCATTGACAGATTTGGATATAAATATCGTAAAGCCAGCAGCCTTAATGTTGAATATTGTGGTTAGTGCTGTGGCATGTAGTCAATTTTATCGGGCAGGATTTTTTCGTGCTTCCATGTTTTGGCCTTTGGTTGCGACATCCATACCGATGGCCTACTGGGGTGGAACAATTCAGTTGGATCCAGCGACATACAAAAAGGTTTTGGGCATACTCTTATTGATACCTAGCATTGGTTTCATGGCAAAAAAGCCAATAAATCTCGATCAAAAAAATCCATCAATTCCCTTGCCGGGGGAACAGTCAAATCGAATGCTAGACAAATACCGTGAAGGAAGGCACTGTTTAACCAAGCAACCACTGCTTCTTTTGTTTAAGGGTATTTTTTCTGGTGGCTGGCGTTACGCGCATTGGAAGATTGCTAGTATTGGTGTGGTGATTGGTTTTATATCTGGTGTATTGGCCATCGGTGGTGGGGTTTTATTGTCGCCCCTTTTATTGTTCTTTGGTTGGACCAACCAAAAGCAAACAGCAGCCCTGGGTGCAGGCTTTATTTTGGTAAATTCTTTGGCAGGTTTGGCAGGTCAATGGAACAATGTAAGGGCTGATTCAGGAGGAATGGAAGCATTCCAAGCGGCTTTGAATTGGGTTTCTACCTTTGGTATTGGGGTTTTTTTGGGAGGCTGGGCTGGATCTTTTATGGGTGCACGACGTTTCGAAGAGCTTCGTCTTCGTTCGATTTTGGGTTTGGTATTGTTGATTGCTGCGATTAAGTTAATTTTGACCTAAGATGTCAGTGTTGGAAGTTTTGGTTTTTGGTCAGCTCACCGATAGTATAGGTAAAGATAGAATTCATTTTTCGTATGTTCAGGATACAGAGTTGTTTCGAAAAGCCCTGAATGAAAGTTTCCCTGGTTTGCGAGATAAAACATTTTTATTGGCGGTAAACCAAGAGCTTGTTCTCAAAAAAAAGATTTTAAAACCAGGAGACACACTGGCTTTATTACCCCCATTCTCGGGTGGTTAAAGCAATAAAACACATGGAAATGGAAGCTGATTTTTTAGATCGGTATCAAAGGCAAATTCAGTTGTCAGAGATAGGATTACAGGGTCAGCAAAAGTTGCGGTCGGCCCGTATTTTGATTGTTGGGCTCGGGGGTTTGGGTTGCCCAGTATCCCAGTATTTGGCCATGGCGGGTGTGGGTTGTATCGGATTGGTAGATGGTGATACAGTATCATTGGGAAATTTGCAAAGACAAACGCTGTATCGAAATGATGATGTCGGGAAATCGAAGGTTCAGATAGCATTCAATCAACTACAATCAATAAATCCCAGCCTTGAGTTATTGGTCTTTGATACCCCGTTGACTCCAGAAAATTCCTTGGATATTGTTGTGCTTTTTGATTTGGTGATAGATTGTACAGACAATTTTACAGCCCGTTATTTGATTAACGATGTTTGTGCGCAGCTAAATAAATCATGGGTGTATGGCTCTGTTTCGCGTTTTGAAGGTCAAGTGGCGGTATTCAATGTCAACATTCGTGGGGATGACAAATTATTCTCGCTGAATTACCGCGATGTGTTTCCAGAAATGCCCAAGGAAGGGGAGGTTCTTGCTTGTGATGAGGCAGGTGTTTTGGGATCCGTAGTTGGTGTAGTCGGTGCATTGCAGGCCACTGAAGCGCTTAAGTATTTTACAGAAGCTGGTAACTTACTGCGCAATCAATTGCTTACATATAACGCACTCAAACAAACTATGTTTACTGTTAAACTATCCCAATAATTCATTGTAATGTTGTAATTTCCCAGAATCAAATGACCCACAGAAACCCCAATAATATATTCATTCAAGGAGCAATATCGCCTTCTCAAATTGGCAAAGATATTGCAGCTCATCAGGGCAAAACCCGGATTGGCGGGCACAGTATTTTTTTGGGTCAAGTTCGGGCGGATGAAATGCAAGGCCAAACAGTAAGGGCAATAGAATATACCGCCTATGAAGCAATGGCATTAGACAAAATGCATCAAATACGCGAAGCCATTTTTTCAAAATATTCGCTTGTGTGTTTGCATGTATACCACAGTTTGGGAATCGTGGCATCGGGTGAAATTTGTTTATTTGTTTTTAGTTCGTCTGTTCACCGCAAGGATGCTATTATGGCAACTGAAGAGATTGTAAATAATATTAAATCATCACTTCCTATATGGGGGAAAGAGATTTTTACCAATGATGAGTATCAGTGGAAAAAGTAAGAAATCATGATCAATATTTCACATAAGCCTTATAGCCTTCGCGAGGCAGTCGCCAAAGCCATTCTTTGTGTTTCTTCTGTCGATACCATTCGCACAATCCAAGACCGAAAGGTACCCAAGGGTGATATTTTTGAATTTGGACGGGCGGCAGGCTTGTTGGGGATTAAAAAAACAGCTGATATTATTCCCGATTGTCATCCCTTGCCGATTGAATATGCCCATATACACTATGAAATAATCGGGTTGGAAATACATATTCTTGTTGAAGTGCACACAATTTACAAAACTGGAATCGAAGTTGAAGCCATGCACGGAGCTTCTGTGGTTGCATTAACGATATACGATATGCTCAAGCCAATCGACAAAGGGGTATTTATTTCTACCATTAATTTGGTATCCAAAAAAGGAGGCAAATCAGATTTTCAACCCAGTAATGGACGCATTACGGCTTCAGTAGTGGTGTGTTCGGATTCTATTTTCCAAGGTGTGGCACAGGATAAAGCTGGGAAATGGCTCGTTACACAGTTATTGGGTTTGGGCATTGAAATTGACCAACCAATTTGTATTCCGGATGAGGCTGAAGCCATTACCGATTTAGCCAAAAAACTCAGTGGCACCGATGAAGATACCGTATTGGCCAGCAATCCGGAAATGATTGTTGACCACAACAGGCCCAAAGATTTGGTTATTTTTGTTGGGGGAACCGGACTATCTGCCCGAGATATTACCCCCGAAACCATACGTCCCTTGCTAACCCGAGAAATTGACGGCATTATGGAAATTGCCCGAAATTATGGTCAGCAGCGCATGCCTTATGCCATGTTGTCGAGGGGTATAGCTGGTTGCATTGACAGAACCTTAGTGATCACATTCCCCGGCTCTAGTAAAGGTGTAAAACAATCCTTTGATGCATTGTTCCCATCGGTATTACATGTTTTTGATATCATGGATGGGCAAGGGCACGGAACATAATTTATAGTTCAATAGGGCGAAATATAGGTGCTTTTTTTCTGTGTTTTCTTTTTAAAATCCCCTCGTTTCCAAGCTTCCATAAACTGTATCCATGCAGTTGGATTTAAATACCCTTGTGGGGGTGCCTGCTTATAGTAATACAATTGATTTGCACGGGTTTGTTCGAGCAGTAATTGACTGTTGTGTGCATCGGGTGCCTGCATTCTCAACTCTTCTTTTAAAGCTTCATTTTCTAAATTTTTGCGCGCTCTTTCATACATGTCATCGGGTATATCATCGTTTACAAATTCATAGTTAAACAGTGATTTCAAGGGCAATGCCCGGATATAAATTGCAGGAATTTCCATGGTGTCTTGAACCATCAACTTAATCACGCTATAGCGGTTACCTTTGAGTGAATCAGGGACGATATGCCAAGAAGGAGATTGTTCTACCTGTGAAAAAAAAATGGTATCTCCCTTTTTAACCACTACGTCAAAATGACCCAAATAATCGGTATAGCCAATCAAAGACCTTGATTGTGTTCGAATATTTACATATTGGATGGGCTTTAGGCTATCGGATGTAAGAACCAATCCCGTAAAAAGAACATAGTTAGAATTGTATTTATTCACTTGTGCTTGTAAAACAGAATTCTTGCAACCTAGCAGCATAAAAAAGCACACAAGTAAGCAATATTTCATGTTCTCAAAGATATATAAAAATACTATTTGGCAGATTAATTTGAAAATAAGTAGCCCGTAAATATCACAAATAATACTATCAAAGGGGGGGATATTCGCTTTACAAACAACAAGGCAAGTGTTGTAAAAAATATCAATATCCCGATATATTTTTCGGGTGTAAAATCCGTCGTGGTATGCCAAAAAGTATTATTGATATTCAGGGCAGTTGAAAATACAAATCCGACAGTGCTTGCAAAAATACCATCTAAAGCCAATCGAATATTGCGGTTATTTTTAATTGTATTCCACAATGGATATGCAAAAAACACCATGAGTACACCGGGCAAAAACACAGCAATAAATCCGATTAGACAACCAAGCAGTTGGTATAAAATCGATCCTCCTTCTGATTTTATTGACACGGAATTTAGGTAAATCATGAAATTGAAGTTCGGCCCAGGCAGGGCTTGTAATAAGCCCAATCCTGTATTAAATTCTTGCGGGGTAAGTCTTTTTGTAAACAATACATATTGTTCATAGCTCATTGCAGCCAAAGTATTTCCCCCGCCAAAGCTGAGAGCCCCGATGCGGTAGGTGTTTTCAAAATAAATAAAAGGTTCTGCAAGTTTAGGGTAATATGAATTCTCTGCGAGAAATAACCCACCACCACCAATAATTAAAAAAATCAAGCCAAATAGAATCAAATTGGCCCATTGAATTTTTTGGGGTTCAATAACCTGCATTTCAAATAACGTGTATTTGTTAAAGAGAAAACCAGCCCACCCACTCAAAAATAATGCAATGGGAAAAATGAAAGGAGAATTGAATAGAAATCCTAACAGCCCCACCAATACAAAAATGCTGTAATTTGTAAATGATTTTCGAATCCAAGGCAACATAGAAATTGTAGCATATATAATAAATGCGGCTACCATTGGTTGAATAAATCTAAAGTTTTTTAATTCCAAAAATTTTGGAGATAATGCTATAATTGATATTGTAATTGCCCCTGGCAAAGCCCATGCCAGCAAAGTAAGAAATGCAAGCCCAGGCCCCCCTTTTTTCCATCCGAGTACAGAAATTGTTTGGGTGCTGGTCGGTCCGGGCAATACACTGCAAAAAGCGTTCACCTCTTTCAATGTTTCTAGGGTAAAGAAGGAGCTCTTATCAACCAATCTGCGTTTGAAAAGGCTCATGTGAATTTGAGGCCCACCAAAGGCGGTCATACCCAACCAAAAGACTTGACGCAAAAATTTATAATGTCTTGCCTTTCTTATATTTGCTCCATCATGTTGAGACATACAAGATTTTATACATCCCACAAATCTCTATTTTTTTTTGGTTTTTGGACCATTACAAGCTTTTTTTTTATGGTGTCTTGTAATTCTTCATCTTCGAAAAAAGGAAAATCCCAAGTCCGAATGCTAGAGTATAGTGATTCACTCTGGCAAAAACACAAATCAATACGGTCACTTTTTCATTTCAAACGCAATGTAATCGAGGATAGGCAAGCAGAAATGAAGCAGGTATTACAGAAACTAAAATTTATAGATTCCAGTCTTATTTCTTCGGAAGAGCTAGCCGAAATAATTCATTATGAAGCCGTTTACAGGGTGTATAAAGATGTTGTGGACAACTATACAAATACCGTATTGGAAGCAGAAGATTTATTTTATGTGGTTCGAGGGCTCGAAAAACAGGTAAAAAAAGGGGCCTATGACAGTGGTGTAGACGATATAAAACGGGTTCAATTTAAAAAAGAATATGATGAAATAAACAATCGACTCACGAAGAACTTCACAGATGCTGCATTTATAAATGAACAACTCACTTCGGTTGAACCAGTTTACTTAAGGGTTTCCCCAAAAATTGATGCCATGATGGCGCGATTGGAAGTCCAAAATTTTTAACTTGTAACAAGCGCTCTTTTTCTCAATTTATCTCGCATCGATTCTTGGCAAAAGGTTTCGCAAAAGCGTGTAAAAATGTGATTGATCGTCCATTCAGTTGGATGCATTAAATCGTATCTAAAAAAACGCCAGTCTTTGAGTTCTTCATGGGCTATTTCGTATGCTGGGAAATACAATATTCGGTGGTTTAGCAGAGTTGCTTCATGCAATGCGCTAATCAGCTTTGATTTTGATTGTAGGTTTTGCATAACGCCATCCCGAATATGTCGAACGGGACTCACGGTAAACAGTATTTGTGCCTTCGGATTTGCTGAAGAGATAGCCTCTGCCATTGACAAGATTGTCTCAATTAAATGTTGGTGGGGTGTGAGGTTTTTTTGAAATTGTTTTTGAGGCAGTTTATGGCAATTTCCAATGTTTTTTTTGCTGGGTATATGGTGGTAAGTCCACGCAGTTCCTAAGGTGATGCAAACCATGTCAGCAGCAATAAACTGTAAATGTGCTTTGGCTGTACATTCATCAATGATTGATTGCAGTGTTTTAGATTCCATGTGCTGAAAGCGATTGGCATGCAAAAGACTGTGGTAAATCCCATTGTATTCAAAGAAATCTTTCACTTGGCAAGCTTGGTTGAAGGCAATTTGTTGCAGGTTCTGCAGAAGCGTAATTGGGTGAAATAAAACACCGTAAGGGTTGCTGTTACTTGTAATCTGTAGACGATGAAATCGACGGCTAATTTCTTCCCCAAAGCAAGATCCCAAAAAATATAATTTGCATTCAGGGCTTAAAAAAGGGTGCGATTCTATTGTAAAAGCAGGTAAAAATTGATTTTTTGTTTGTTCGACGGACATAGTTGCAAACCAACAGCAAAAACAGCTATTTATTTTTTTCACAGAAGATTCATTTAAAAATTGTATGTTCGAATAAAAAAATATCCATGATGTTCAGATTAATATTTTTTATCGGTTTTATAGGTAGTTCTCAGTTTTCATTCGCACAACTAAGCGGTAATTATACGATTGGTGGAACCTCTGGAGCAGGAAATTATGCAAGTTGGTCTGATTTTGCATCTGCTGTTGCCAACAATGGGGTTTCTGGCAATGTTTCCGTGAAGGCCATGTCCAACCTGAGTATATCCGCATTGATTCAGTTTTCACAGAATTCTAGTAATCCCACCTCTTCTTCTAAAAAAATTACCATTGATGGCAATGGAAAGACATTGACGGGTAGTTTGTCTTATGAACTCATTTGGTTTGATGGTATAGATTTCCTCGAGATAAAAAACCTGACCCTCATTAATTCTTCTGCTAGTTCGGGTGTGATGGGGATTCGTTTTTCTAATGGCGCAAATGACAATAGTATTTCAGACTGTACGATAGAATTTTCCGGGTTAAAATCTCCAGGTGCCGCTTATATTGCGTTTGCATCAAACCAAAGTAGCATCAATACCGTATCTACTTCTAATAATGGCATACGCAATACTATACAAAATATTGTTATGCTTACCAGTTACAAGAATAGTCCTGGCCCCGTATATGGTATCATAAATACCCAGGGAAGCGCCTCGTTTAAAAATACTGCAACAGACAATACCTTCTCTGGAAATATAATTAAAAACTTTTATTCGTGCGGTATTTATTCCATGTATACCAATGGCGATCAATACACCAACAATGATGTATCACGTTCTGTTGTTGGTAGTGGTGCCAGTTGTGATTCAATTATGATGGGTATATATTGTAATTATTCATACGGCACAGACAGGTCTTCGATCTTTAGCGGAAATGTTATTCATGATTTGCCCTATGCTCTTGCAGCATCTAGTAGCAAAACAAACTTTATTTCCAAATTTTATGGTTGCGTCGCATTGAATAATAAGGGTACCAGCAAAATGCCGTTTATATTAGACGGAAATACAGTCTCAAAGATTGCAGCATACAAGAGTCTTTCTGCTTTTGATTTGCAATTGAATGAAGTAGTTGATTTGTCTAAAAATAAAATGCTAAAACTAAATGTAGAAAATTCCAACGATGCGTTTGGATTGTATGCCTATAAAAACATCGATTTAGATGTTACAGAAAATCTTTTTCGTTCTTGTATTTTCGGTCAGGGAGGCATGGGATTTTTGATTTTAGAAACCAAAAATTCTTCTCGGTCTTGGAATATTTGTGAGGATAATGTTTTGGATTCAAATACAGCCCAATCTGGAACGGGATGTCGAATGATTTATATCAACTCTGGAGGAAATTGTAAAATCAATCGCAACAAAATCATATTCAATGAATCTCTAGGTTCAGGTTCTTATTTGTATGGTATACATTTAGAACTTTTGGAAAATGTTGAATGCAATTCTAATTTAATTGTAAAGAATCTCGGCGAAGCCGAAAGCTTCGGATTGTATAATTACAATTACAATATAGGATATGAAGGCGAATATCGTCAAAATACAATTTATGCACGGGCCTCTTCAAATTCTTCACATACAGGAGTTGGATACTTTATTTATGATGAGTCTACACTTACTTTTACAGGCAATATTTTAGATATTAAGGGTCCGTCATTTGGTTTTCCTGTTTGCCTTTTTACCAATGTTAAAATCAAAGAACTGAACAACAATTCTTATTATGCCAGATTTGCAGGGGGAGAACAATGGGGGTTAGAACAAACTACATTTTCTTCATACGCCGATTATAAAGCTACGGGTATTCCGGGTACTGGCGACAATTTTCTAATTCCAAGATTTAAGGATATCTCAAAAAATGATTTTTGTTCCCAATCTTTCAAGACACAAAATAATGTACCCTCAGTTTTATCTGTTTCAAGCGATGTTCTCAAGAAGAAAAGAAATCCTGTAAAATCTGATAGGGGCGCTGTTGAAAATTCGATGGACTTGTCTGTTGTCAGAGCAAATTTTTCATTGGCCAGTCAGGTTTGCTCTGGCTTTTCCTCCAAGGCAAGCCTCACGGTTAAAAATAATTTCATCGATACTGCTCAAAATTTTGATTTGGCCTTTACGATCAATGGGGTTAAAACAATACAGACCGTAACCACTAAAATATTTCCTGGAGATACTGCGATTATAATTTTTAGTAAACCCATAGTGCTTTCCAAAGTCGGCAATACGGTGGTAAAGATTTTCATTGATATTCCAGATGACAACAATACCAATGACACAGTGATATTTAAAACCTTTGTTAAGCCATCTCCAGGGGGCAGTGTTTTTTCAATTTCAAGTAAAACGTCTACAGGAAATAATCCTTATTACCAGAAAGGTAAGAATTTAGACATCACCGTTATAAATGTGCCGGTTATATATGACATAAATCCTCCCCGTGCTTATACCAACAGTGATTATGGAACTTCATCTCCGGGTAAATGGTATGCCAGTGCACAGGCCTATTTGTCATCTGGAAAAACGGTTTCAGGTGCTACAATTACAGCGCCTTCTGGCAACACCAATCTAGAAGTGCAGTTTAAAACTGCCGATGATAATTATGAAGATAGTGTAATTAACCTAGTATTGAAGATTTCAGACATTGGCAATGGTTGTGATACATTGATCTACCAAAGGGTTTTGATTTATCCCAGTGTTACAACAGATTTTTCTTATCCACTAAAAATATGTGTAGGAGATACGATTCAATTCATCAATAAAAGCAAGAGCAAATTACAATATGTAGAAACTTTTTGGGATTTTGGTACATTGAATACGGAAGATACCTCTAATCAAATTGATGCGAACTTCGTATACCTAAAATCAGGAATTTGTAAGGTTAAACTGAGAAATACCACCAATCCCTATGGATTTGTATTTTCAAAGATATACAGCATCACAGTAAGCGAAGTTCCAAAAGTTGCGTTTACCCGTCAAAATGTTTGTTTTGGGTCGGATGTTTTACTTACCAATAAAACTACTCCAAGCAATGCTAAAATGTATTGGGATTTTGGGGATGGCAAAGGATTTAATCTCAATAACGCCAATACGATTGCTGTTAAATACGCTAAGGAAGGCACATATTTGATTGTATTGAAAGCAGATATTTTGGGATGTGATGCGACGGTATCGCAAAAAACCATTGTTTTTGAAAAACCTTACGCTGCTTTTACCAAGTTGTCGGGCAGGTGCGACAATGTGGCCTTTGAATTTCAAAACAAAAGTACCATTTCAGTGGGTAGTGTGGGCAGTAATTGGTATTTCGACAACAGGGATAGTACCAGCAATGATGTCAATCCCAGCTACATATTTCGCAAAGCGGGTAATAAAACAGTTACCTTGGTTGTGCGATCAGAATTTGGCTGTAAAGACTCAGTAAGTAATAAATACACCGTATTTGAATCTCCTAAAGTAGAATTTTCGCATAGCAGTCCATGCATAAGAAAGGCCACAGTGTTTGCTAATGCTACGCCCGATGTGAATGGGAGTATTCCAACCTACACTTGGGATTTTGGAGATGGCGGTAGTGCATCTTCCAAGTCTCCAAGTCACAATTGGACAACAATTGGAAAAAAGAAAGTTGTACTCATGGTGAAATTAGACAATGGGTGTTTTTCTGAAACCCAAAGAGATTTGAATGTGTTATTGCAACCTACAGCGGCTTTTTCGGTTGACAATCCTTGTTCAGGAGATTTAGCATCTTTTAAAAATGAAAGCATTCCAGAAGGCATCAATTTGACATATCGTTGGGACTTTAGCGACAATTCTCAATCGACAGTTACCAATCCAGTAAAATCATACAAGGTAAAGAAAACAACCAATTTTAATGTGACTTTGTATGCGAATTTGAAAGATGGATGTTCAGACTCTTTCACAAAATCAGTAACTGTAATGGAATTGCCCAAGACGTGTAATTTTACTGCAATACCCGATTATCAATTTGCTTTTTATGGCCTGCGTTTGTCGCCTTCGGATGAAAACAGTATTTTGGGTGGTCAAGCGGGTGTAGATTATACGTGGACTGTATCGGGTTTGGGTATTAAAAATTCAAAAGATGTCAATGCGGAGGTTAATTATGACCTACAAATTGATGGTTTATATACGGTTTCCATGAAGGCTGTTTCGAGAATTTCAAAATGCGAATGCCTCGTAAGTAAGGAATTCATCATGGATAGGGCCTCAGTGAATGCAACAATAAATAGTGGTGTTCGGGTTTTCCCCAATCCTGTGAATGGTATTTTGCACATCGTTTTGAATCCAAATTTACAAAATGCAAGTGCAAAAATTTACGATGTATTGGGCAAAGAGTTGGGTTTATTGCCCAGTTTTACAAGTTTTCAGAAAACAGATTTATCGGTTATGAGTTCTGACAAATTGTCTCAGAGCGCAGTGGATGGACTCATAGAATTTAATCTGAGTGATATGGCTGCTGGGATTTATTGGGTCAAAATACAGAGTTCGGGTAAGGAGGTTCTTTCCCGTATTGTTGTTCAATAGTAAGCAAGGCATACTGTGGCCGATAATTTCTGATGGGGTTGGGTGCCCCGTGAGAGGATTCATTGTATATGTTTGAATGGGCACCACAGATTGCATAACCCGTTTCACGAATTCTGAGGTTGGGTGCCCCGTGAGAGGATTCATTGTATATGTTTAAGGCCATTGATTCTTGTGACCATGGATTTGAGTTTGAAGTTACTGGCACTGTCATTCCAGAATTACAAACGCAAGTCGACCATACAATATTTCGGTGCTTTTACTTTTTGTGACAGCGGTAAAATGATGAAAATTGTTTTTCATCCAGGATACGCCTGATATTATTTAGCATGTCTCTATACTGAATTGACAATCGGGATAGATTTTTCGATGCAATTCTATGTGTGACCAACTGCTCTTTATAGGTATCACACAGTTGATTTATAGCATCTTGGAATTGGTCTTTGGTATATGCTTTTGATTGCATAGAATCAATGGCAGACTGAATTTTCAACGATGTAGAATCATTCAAAGTTCGCAGTGATTCAAATTCATTTTTCAATATTGGAATTTGATTTGAATGATACAATTTCATGCTTACGCATAATTCTTCATATTGATTTTTCGTGATTTCTTGTTTTTTCAGGCAACAAGTAAAACCTGTATTTTCAATAATTTGATCTACACATTCAGCATCCCATTCATCGCTTAGATCGTAAGAAACAAGCCCCGTAAAATTTTCTACTTTCACAAGATAGTCAGCACTTAAAGACAAATTTTCTACCGATATTCCAGGCACGCTCAGGTTGATTGTGGGAAGTATATCCATACTTTCAGTTTCAGCTTGATGCAGGAGAATATCTATTTTTTCTTCGCTGCTATAGGGTAAATTTTTATCTCGCTCACAGCCCACCATTGAAAAAAAAATGATTGCCAAAGAAAGAATATAGCGTCGGTTTTTCATGCGTATTGCTAGGTATTTAACACCATTTGTATTGAATACCCCCACGATTGCGCGGGCGTTAATCTCATTAATGGGTGAATCTGAGTTGCCGGCAATAAAGCATCTCAAAAATTATAATTTCTCCCAATGCAAAAGGGGGTAAATAATCCTTCTCAAACCCTTTTCTTGTGCGCCTGTATTTGACTGTTTAATTAGTTAGTTTGATTTATTTAGTTTGATTCTGTATGATATCCTCGCAGGAATACCATCCTGCTGGTTTAAAACAAATTGGGGGATTCGATTCTTTTCAAAACAGTATTTTTATGATGCAGTATCCCAAATTTTCTCAAATTGGGTGTCGATTTTGCTTTGAAGTAGGTGTTTGAACAACATCAATTACCTTTGTGGCATAATTATTCATCTATGGAAACAACAGTGTATATCCCAAAGAATAAAGTTAGGGTGGTCACCGCCGCTAGTTTGTTTGATGGTCACGACGCTGCCATTAACGTGATGCGCCGTATTATTCAATCAACCGGCTGTGAGGTAATTCACTTAGGCCATGATCGCAGTGCACAAGAAGTTGTCGAAACCGCCATTCAGGAAGATGCCAATGCAATTGCAATGACAAGCTACCAAGGTGGGCACATCGAATACTTTAAGTATATGTATGATTTACTGAAAGAGCGCGGCGCCCAACACATAAAAATTTTCGGTGGGGGTGGGGGTGTCATTCTCCCCTCAGAAATACAGAGTCTTGTTCAATATGGCATTGCTAAAATTTATTCCCCTGATGATGGCAGATCTATGGGTTTGCAAGGCATGATCAATGATCTTGTTATGCAGTCTGATTTTGCAATCGGGAAAACATTAAACGATGAATTCAAACAACTCACATTGGGTATTGGAACGAAATTAATGATTGCCCGTTTGATCTCGGCTGCCGAAAACTTTCCGGAAAAACACACCCTTATCTTATCCGAGATTAGAACCAAGGCATCAGTTTTGAAAACACCCGTTTTGGGTATAACTGGCACCGGTGGATCGGGTAAGAGTAGTTTGGTTGACGAGTTGGTGCGAAGGTTTTTGGTTGATTTCCCTGCAAAGAAATTGGGTATAATTTCTATAGATCCCTCAAAAAGAAAAACAGGTGGGGCTCTTCTTGGTGATCGAATACGCATGAATAGCATTAATCACGAGCGAGTTTACATGCGTTCTATGGCTACAAGACAAGCCAATCTTGCATTGAGTTCGCATGTAGATGACGCTGTGGATATTCTCAAAATTGCAGGCTACGATTTAATTGTGATAGAAACCAGCGGAATCGGACAAAGTGATACGATGATTACAGAACACAGTGATGTCGCATTGTATGTAATGACACCTGAGTATGGTGCGGCAACGCAACTCGAAAAAATTGATATGCTCGATTTTGCAGATGTTGTGGCCTTGAATAAATTTGATAAAAGAGGTGCACTTGATGCTTTGCGTGACGTAAAGAAACAATTTCAAAGGAATCACAAATTCTTTGAAGTAGATATGGATGAAATGCCCGTTTTTGGTACTATAGCCTCCCAATTTAACGACCCAGGCATGAATAGTTTGTACCGCAAAGTAATGGATATGGTCTTGGCAAAAACCGGTGCCGATTTTTCAAGTCGCATGTCTTCTGCTCATGAAATGAGTGAAAAGATTTTTATTATTCCCCCGAACCGCAATCGGTATCTGAGTGAAATTTCAGAAAACAATCGAAAATATGATGCGCATGCCCGAGAGCAAAGGGGAATCGCCCAACGCATGTTTGCTCTTAATGAAACCATTGAACACGTCAAAACTTTGGGTACCTCTAATGAATTACAAAAGCTATTGGAGACAGAATTTGACAAAGTAGCCATGGAATTAACCCCAAAGAACAAATCATTGATTGATGGTTGGGGCAAACTACGCGATTTGTACAAAGCACCCGAATATATATTTACAGTGCGAGACAAAAAACTTTTATTGGCTACCCATACCGAAAGTTTAAGTCATACTCAGGTGCCTAAAATTAGTACCCCCCGGTTTGAAGCCTGGGGAGATGTATTGCATTGGCAATTACAAGAAAATATTCCGGGAGAATTTCCCTACACTGCGGGTATTTATCCATTCAAGCGAGAGGGAGAAGACCCTACTAGGATGTTTGCCGGTGAAGGCGGGCCAGAGCGAACAAATAAACGCTTCCACTATGTGAGTTTGGGAATGCCGGCAAAACGATTGAGTACTGCCTTTGATAGTGTAACGCTTTACGGCCGAGATCCTGGTGTTCGGCCCGATATTTATGGTAAAATTGGAAATGCAGGAGTGAGTATATGTTGCCTAGATGATGCCAAAAAATTGTACAGCGGTTTTAATTTGTGCGATCCCAAAACATCGGTTTCAATGACCATAAATGGTCCAGCCCCAATGCTATTGGCATTTTTTATGAATGCAGCCATCGATCAGCAATGTGAATTGTATATTGTTCAACACAAGTTGGAGAAATCGGTGAATGACAAAATTGATGGTATGTATGCCGCAAAAAAAATAGCTCGCCCTACTTACATGGGAGACTTACCCGAAGGAAATGATGGGTTGGGCTTGATGTTATTGGGTGTAACTGGTGAGGATGTTTTGCCGAAGAATCAATATGAAGAAATTAAAGCATGGACTTTGACTCAGATAAGGGGAACAGTCCAGGCTGATATTTTGAAGGAAGATCAAGCACAAAATACCTGTATTTTTAGTACCGAATTTGCGCTGCGCTTGATGGGTGATGTCCAAGAGTATTTCACCGCCAAAAAAGTAAGAAATTTCTATAGTGTAAGTATCAGTGGATATCATATCGCAGAGGCTGGTGCCAATCCCATAACCCAATTGGCATTTACCCTTAGCAATGGATTTACGTATGTTGAATATTACCTCAGCAGAGGAATGCATATTGATGATTTTGCTCCGAATTTGAGTTTTTTCTTTAGCAATGGAATTGATCCGGAGTACGCCGTAATTGGAAGGGTTGCCCGGAGAATTTGGGCGAAAGCCATTAAATTGAAATACGGTGGAAATGCTCGCTCTCAAATGTTAAAATACCACATTCAAACAAGTGGTCGAAGTTTGCATGCCCAGGAGATAGATTTCAATGATATTCGCACCACATTGCAGGCTTTGTATGCGATATATGACAACTGTAATAGTTTGCATACCAATGCATACGATGAGGCAATTACCACTCCAACAGAAGAAAGTGTGCGCAGGGCGATGGCGATTCAGTTGATTATCAACCGAGAATTGGGATTGACAAAAAACGAGAACCCTCTGCAAGGTAGTTTTATTATAGAGGAGTTAACAGATCTTGTTGAGAATGAAGTTTTGCTTGAATTTGACCGAATTACAGAGCGAGGTGGTGTTTTGGGTGCCATGGAAACCATGTACCAACGCGGTAAAATTCAGGAAGAGAGTTTGTTTTATGAAACCCTAAAACATACCGGAGAATTTCCGATTATTGGGGTAAATACTTTTTTATCGAGTAAGGGTTCACCCACTGTTTTGCCAAGTGAAGTGATACGCAGTTCAGAGGATGAAAAACAATGGCAAATCAACAAAGTTGTAAACCAACAAACATACTTTGGCACTCGAAGAGAGTCATTTGTAAAACAACTTCAAATGAAAGCCATCGCCAATGAAAATTTATTTGATGAACTTATGGAGGCTGTGAAGGTTTGTACACTCGGGGAGATTACAGAAGCATTGTTTTCTGTTGGGGGTCAATATCGCCGGAATATGTAAATATTGTGTGCAAGAACAATTGGGACCGTGTTTTGAAAGGACACTCAAAAATAGTAAATTCTTATTTTCTTCTAAAATTGTAATTGAGCCTGATTAAATTTGTAGAGAATTAAGAATGGAAGAATTTTCAGGGAAATCGCGGGTGTTAAAATCGCCTACTGGCAATACATTGGTATGCAAAGGGTGGGTTCAAGAAGCGGCATACCGCATGCTTCACAATAATCTGGATCCAGATGTAGCAGAAAGGCCAGAAGACCTTGTTGTGTATGGAGGATCCGGCAAAGCAGCAAGAAATTGGCCTGCTTTTGATGATATTTGTCGGGCATTAATCGCGTTAAATGATGACGAAACTCTGATGGTTCAGAGTGGAAAAGCCGTCGCTATTTTGCCATCGCATAAAGACGCACCTCGGATTCTTATTAGCAATTCTCAACTTGTTCCAAATTGGGCAAATTGGGATCATTTTAGGGAGTTGGAAGCCAAAGGTCTGATGATGTATGGCCAAATGACAGCTGGAAGTTGGATCTATATTGGTTCGCAAGGAATCGTTCAAGGCACCTATGAAACATACGCTGAGTGCGCGAGGCAACATTTTGGTGGAACATTGAAAGGTACATTAAACGTGAGTGCAGGATTGGGCGGAATGGGGGGTGCTCAACCCTTGGCAATTTCCATGAATGGGGGGGTCGCACTCTTGGCTGAGGTAGAAGAGTGGCGCATTCGCAAGCGTCTTGAAACAAGGTATTTAGATTGTATGGCCCGCGATATAGACCAGGGGATAGACATGGCGCTGCTTGCAAAGGAAAGGGGAGAAGCTATCAGCATTGGAGTATTGTGTAATGCTGTTGAATTATTATCTCGATTGATTGAAAGACGCATAGTTCCAGATACCTTGACGGATCAAACCAGTGCACATGATCCCTTGATTGGCTATTATCCGATGGATATGGATGTAGAAGCCGCCAATCGATTGCGTAAAAACGATCCAGAAAAATATACCACCTTGAGTTACAAGACCATTGTCAAGCATGTTGAATGTATGCTTGAATTGCAGAAAATGGGAAGTGTAACCTTCGATTATGGCAATAATTTGCGTGGAAGGGCGCTGGAAATGGGATTGAAAAATGCTTTTGATTTTCCGGGTTTTGTTCCTGCGTATATACGTCCACTTTTTTGCCAAGGGAAAGGGCCTTTTCGCTGGGTTGCTTTGAGTGGAGATCCCCAAGATATTCGGGTAACGGATCAGAAGATTTTAGAATTATTTCCAGAAAATGAAAGTTTGATTCGATGGATTACCCTTGCGCAAGAAAAAATTGAATTTCAGGGATTGCCTGCGCGCATTTGTTGGCTAGGACAGGGAGAAAGACAGATTGCAGCTTTGGCATTCAATGAGTTGGTCAAAACAGGGGCGTTGAAAGCACCCATTGTGATTGGTCGTGACCACCTCGATACAGGTTCGGTGGCTTCACCAAACCGAGAAACTGAAGCGATGATGGATGGCTCAGATGCGGTTGCAGATTGGCCAATATTAAATGCATTTATCAATGTTGCGGGAGGAGCAAGTTGGGTGAGTTTGCACCACGGCGGAGGTGTGGGTATGGGCTATAGTATTCACTCAGGTATGGTCATTGTGGCAGATGGAACAGACGATGCAGCGAGAAGATTGCAGAGGGTTTTGCACAACGATCCTGGAATGGGTGTTGTAAGGCATGCCGATGCGGGTTATGAAATAGCCAAGGCCACAGCAAAGCAGCATGGACTCGACTTATTCGAGCGTTTGCACGGAGTATAATCTCAAAGAAGTACTAGAATAAAAATTGGGGTAAAACTCCATGGACTTACGATTGTTATAGATGTATGAATTACATTGTATTTGGTGGAACCAAAGGAATTGGGAAAGCCGTTGTGGATGGATTATTGGATGAGGGCCACGCAGTTTGGTCTGTTTCTCGGTCGGATGTGGGTCAGCTTGGGGTTGAGTCAATTTTATGGGATGCCCTATCTGAAGAGCCAATTATTGGGCTCCCTGCAGTTATTGATGGGGTAGTTTATACTCCTGGTAGTATTAATTTGAAGCCTTTTAATCGCTTGAAACCAGAAGACTTTCAGTCCGATTTTGTATTGAATGTATTGGGTATCGTGAAGGCCTTACAAGCTTGTTTGCCTGGAATGAAAGAGGCAACCAATGCTTCGGTTGTGTTGTTTAGTACGGTTGCGGTTTCCCAAGGGATGTTATTTCATACAAGTATCGCTGCTGCAAAGGGCGCTGTTGAAGGATTGACTCGCAGTTTGGCTGCAGAGTGGGCACCACAAATTAGGGTTAATGCAATCGCACCAAGTTTGGTCAACACCCCACTTGCAAGCCGTTTGTTGTCTACGCCAGAAAAAATAGAAGCCAGTGCCTTAAGACATCCATTGCGTCGGATAGGTGAGCCAAACGACATTGCACAAGCGGTGGTTTATTTGTTGAGCAATCGCAGTGCTTGGACTACAGGACAGATATTGGCTGTTGACGGTGGAATGAGTGCTATTCAATAACCAAAACAAAATTTACCATCTTTTGCACCCAGATGTTTGACACAATCCTTAGGTGCAAAATACTTACAACAACAATCACGGAATGTAACGCTGATTTTGTACTTGATTCACCAATGGTTCACGCTTTTGCGTTTATGTTATAATAAAGGTGGAGAAGTTGGGTGTTGATACACTCCTTCCCCGGCCAATACAAGGCTATTTACCAGGCCCATTGGGTTGAGGCAGTGTGCCTTGTTCAGTATCCGGTTTTTTACGTTGCTTTGAGGGTTTCTTTTCACTGTTGTAAGATGCTGCAATCAGAGAAATTAATACCAATAGCAAGGCTCCTCCCCAAGTTATTTTTTCAACCACATTGGTGGTTTTTTCTACACCAAAAATTTGATTTCCTTGGGAAAAATTTGATGCCAACCCACCCCCTTTGGGATTTTGAATTAAAATGATTAACATCAATAAAACTGAAGCGATAATTCCAATTATAAGTATCCAATTCATGGGGTTTGTTCGTTTTTAATGTCTTCGATAATATTTGCAAAGTACGTACTTTTTTCTGGAAATTTCAACCTGAGTTTTTCATAAGAATGAATGGCTTTGTCAAAGTGTCCCTGCTTTCTGTATATAGCGGCAAGCGTTTCGGAAATGAGATCAGTCGAGAAATATTCAGATCGCTTTATGGCTTTTTCAGGGCTATAAAACTCGTTTTTTGGTCGGCTGATAGAGGGGTTTTTTGCGATAAATACATCAATGAGCTCGGTGGTTTTTGCCAGTGGGATTTTAGGATTTGGCGGGGCAACATTTTCGGCGTTGCGATTTGTATCGGCCATTAACCAATCAAAAAAATCTTTGCCTGAGGAAGGTAGTTCTGATGATGCATGGTTTGGGGGAACTGAATCGCTGCTTTGGGGCAATGGGATTTCATTTACGACAAAATTATTCGCATTTACGGATTCCTCCAAAGAATATTGTGAGTCTACAATCGGTATAATAACCGCTTCCTTCTCGGCAGGGGAAAATGAAAATGCAGTTCCAATCCATTCTGTTAATGAGTACTCTTTGGAAGGTGGATTGATAACACCGTCTATTTTTTTTGACTTATCCGTATGGGTTGGATTATTGAAATCAGGTATTAGGGTATCGCTTCCACCCTCAATTGCAGGAGAAAAAAAACCTGTAATTTCTAGATTTTTTTCATATTTCAAAGTGGTGACCTTGTTCTTCTTATTCTTGTTTGACGCAACCGGAATTTCTATACCTTGGTTTGCATCTATTGCTTGTATAGTTTGAGCTTGCAAAGTCAAAAGTTCAGAATCACTGACAGAATCACTGACAGAATCAATTTCAGTGGCATCTTTTTTTGATACGTTGTCTCGGATTGATGAAGAATGCGAAGTAGTATCGAGTAAAATCGGAGAGGGTGCTTTCGGAAGCGCTGGTTGAATTGTGGTTTTATGATTCGGTGATTTTGCAGATAAAATTTCTATTGTTTGTAAATTTTCAAATAGCCATTCGCGGCTTGAAATCCGGATAGCGGTTTTGGATAACCAGCCATCTTTGCGGTAATCATTTTGTGCATAATAATAAGATAGCAACAGTGTATAGGGAGTGCTAAACCAAGGAAAATCTACTGTCATAGCCAACAGGTCGGCGGCGAGCGCTTCCGAAATGTCTTGGGGATTTTCTACGATATGGTTGAGTTTCTGTTGGTTCACCAGTCTAGGGCCACGGCGGCAAAAATTTGTTGAATGATCTGATCGATAATTTCAGTTGACAATTGACTTTCTACACTTTCAAAGGATTGGTTGGCATCAAAGATTTTAAAAAAAGAAAAATCGCGGGTAAAATTCTTTTCAGGGTATTTAACACAGTTAAATTCACATCTCACTTTGATTGAAAATTGGTTTTGAGATGTTCCAACATCTGCATTTAAGGTGGCAGGATATATACGGTATTCAGTAATAGCCCCTGAAAATTGGTAATCACCGCCAAATCCTTGCATACCCAAACGAGATTCTGTCTGAAATTTTGTTTTTAATTTTTCCGTAAAATTCATGCTCAACTGGGGATTAATCAGCGATGCCTCATTTCCAAAAAAATCGACTGTAAATGTGCCAATATCTTCAGGAATATTTGAGCCTTTAAAATCGTAATGTTTAAAAAACCCGCAGCCTTCAGCAAAAATTAATGCAAACGAAAGAAAACAAACAAATATAAATTTAACAATTGTTTTCATATATTATTCGAGTCCGTATTGTTTAATTTTTCTATACAAAGTGCGTTCGGAAATGCCCAATTCGTCGGCGGCTTTTTTGCGTTTTCCATTGTTTTTATTCAGCGATCGTTTGATCATTTGAATTTCTTGGGATTCTAAACTAAGATTGTTTACCCCTTCGCTAGAATAAGATTCGGATTCCTGGTAATCGCCATCATCGTCATCTTTCGCCTGAATCACAAATGAGGGTTGGTTTGCCGGCAGTGATTCGTTAAATGTTTGTGATTGAGATGGGTGGGTTGTCGCAACCGATTTAGAGATTGAAGATTGGGAGGGTGTCATATGTTTAAGGGTATCCAAATTTCCTTCGAATAGGCCAAATACAACTTTTTTAAGATCATTTACATCCCTGCGCATGTCGATTAGTACTTTGTAAAAAATATCACGTTCGCTCATACCCTCTGTTCCGTCTATTTTCCCCAGTAATATAGGCAGAGGATTATCAATCTGGGGCAAATATTTTGCCATGATTTCCGCATCTACGAGTGTGGATGATTCCAATACACAAATCTGTTCACTCACATTCTTAAGTTGACGAACATTTCCTGGCCAAGGATAATTTGTCAATAAAACTTGGGCTTCGACAGACAATTCTATTAATTTGCTGTGGTGGGTTTCGGCAAAGTCGGATGCAAATTTTCTAAACAACAGGTAAATATCATTGGGTCGCTCGCATAATTTGGGAACACGAATGGGCACTGTTGCCAATCGATAGTATAAGTCTTCTCGAAATTTCCCTAGTCTTGAACGCTCTAATAAATCCCTATTGGTGGCGGCTACAACCCGAACATCTGTTTTTTGAACCACGCTGCTCCCGACTTTTATAAATTCTCCGTTCTCTAGTATGCGCAGCAATCTGGCTTGCGTACCCAATGGCAATTCTCCCACCTCATCTAAGAAAATTGTGCCTCCACTAACGGTTTCAAAATAGCCTTTCCTTTTGTCCACAGCTCCGGTGAATGCTCCTTTTTCATGACCAAATAATTCGCTATCAATCGTTCCTTCTGGGATTGCACCACAGTTAACCGCTATAAATGGAGCATGTTTTCTGGCACTTAGGTGATGAATAATTTTACTAAAACTTTCCTTACCAACACCACTTTCTCCCAAAATTAAGACATTCATATCTGTGGGTGCAACTTTGATTGCCGTTTCCAAAGCAGTTCCGAGCAAAGGGGAATTGCCAATGATGCTGAATCGTTGTTTTATAACTTGTATGTCCATTCTAATTTGACGAACCACAAATATACATTAAAACTGACACTTTGTCATAGTTTTCTATTCTCTTGGGTTTTTCCATTCAATAGGGGTTTAAACCAAGTGTAGCATTCAAGCCATCCACCTTGGACTATCCAAAAATTGTGCAATAAACAGCCTTTGGGCCCCAGACTGAGGTCAACAAGAATGGAGAAATACGGTTCTTGATTACCGTTAAGAATCATGGCATAACGATTTCTGTTTGCCATATGGGCCAGTTGAATGTGAATAACCTCTTTGGTATTTTTTCATATTTTTTGCGTGATTTGAAGACGAATGGACCAAGAGAACGAAGAGGAATCAATGAATAAGGTTGAGGAAGAAGCAAATGTGGGTAGACATCTCGGAGAAGTTCGTGCGGTGGGTGGCATGTACAAGGATTGGTTTGTAGAATATGCCAGTTATGTAATTTTAGAGAGAGCCATACCAGCCCTTGAGGATGGATTAAAGCCCGTACAACGCAGAATTTTACATGCGATGTTCGAAATGGATGATGGTCGTTACAACAAAGTGGCCAATATTATCGGTTCAACCATGGCGTATCACCCCCATGGCGATGCAGCCATTGGTGATGCATTGGTTAACCTTGGGCAAAAAGAATTATTAATAGATACGCAAGGCAATTGGGGTGACATTCGAACGGGTGACAGCGCAGCTGCACCCCGATATATTGAAGCCCGATTAAGTTCTTTTGCCAAAGAGGTTGCCTTTAACGAAAAAACAACCCATTGGCAGATGAGTTATGATGGCCGTAAAAGAGAGCCTCTGTGCTTGCCCATGAAGTTTCCATTGCTTTTGGCTCAGGGTGTTGAGGGAATTGCTGTCGGATTGAGTACGAAAATCATGCCCCACAATTTTATTGAATTGTGTGAGGCAAGCATCGATATACTCAAGGGTCGGAAGGTTAATCTCTTGCCCGATTTTCCTACGGGTGGGTATGCCGATTTTTCGCAATACAATGAGGGTAAGAAAGGATCTCGTATCCGGGTTAGGGCTAAAATTGAAGAGAAGGACAAATCCACACTACTTATAAAAGAGATTCCTTTTGGGACGATTACTGGTTCCTTGATTGAGGGAATTGTAAAGGCAAGTGAAAATGGAAAAATCAAGGTCAAGAAAGTAATTGACAATACAGCAAAGGATGTTGAAATAGAGATTCAGCTGGCACCAGGGATAAGCCCCGATTTAGCCATCAATGCCTTGTATGCTTTCACCGACTGTGAAATCAGTATTTCGCCCTTGGCGTGTGTGATTCACGAAGACAAACCCAAATTTTTGGGTGTAAATGAACTTTTAAATGCATCAACCCAAAACACGCTTGAGTTACTCAAATTAGAGTTAGAAATCGAATTGGGTGAATTGAATAATAAATGGCATTTTTCTTCCTTGGAAAAGATTTTCATCGAAAATAGAATCTACCGGGACATTGAAGAGTGTGAGACTTGGGAGGCAGTGCTTGAAGCCATTGACAAAGGATTAGATCCGTTCAAAAAATTGTTGCGCAGAGAAGTATCAACCGATGATGTGGTTCGATTAACAGAAATCAAGATCAAACGAATTTCTAAATTTGACGCTTTCAAGGCAGATGAATTTATTCAAGGATTGGAAAATGATATTGCGGAGGTTAAAAATCACCTAAATAATTTGGTAGACTATGCGGTTGACTATTATAAACGCCTTCTAAAAAAGTATGGTGTAGGCAAGGAACGCAAAACAGAAATTCGTGTATTTGACAATATTGAAGCCAATGTGGTTGCCGTTGCAAATGTTAAATTATATGCCAACTTTAAAGAGGGTTTTGTGGGTACGGGTTTGAAAAAAGAAACTTTTGTTATTGATTGTAGTGATATTGACGACGTCATTGCGTTTAGAGAGGATGGTATTTATAGCATTGCGAAGGTTACCGACAAATACTTTTATGGCAAAGAACTCATTCATGTAGACATTTGGCGAAAAAACGATGAGCGGTGTACCTATAATATTATTTATTGGGATGGGGCAGCCAAAAAAGTACTTGCTAAAAGATTCAATGCAACCGGATTAATCCGTGAGAAGGACTATGTTTTTGCAAGCAATCATGCCAAGTCTACAGTGCTTTATTTTTCGTCGAATCCAAATGGCGAAGCGGAAAGGGTGATTCTTCATCTAAGTGCTTCGGCCAATGCCCGCATCAAGAGCATCGATTATGATTTTTCTAAATTGGCCATAAAGGGGAAGAATTCTTTGGGCAATCAAATCACCAAATACCCGATTCGACGCGTTGATTTAAAGGAAAAAGGGGGTTCTACCTTAGGTGGGGTAAAGATATATTGGGATGATTTGACAGGTCGGTTAAACGGGGATTCCAAAGGCCAGTATTTGGGAGAATTTGATGGAACGGACAAGATTTTAATTGTATATAAAGATGGTCAATACGAGCTCAGCAATTATGAACTAATCAATCGATATGAACCAGATACCATTTATTTGATTCAAAAATTTTATGATTCGCAAGTAATACAAGTGGTGTATGTGGAGGGAAAATCAAAATTGCATTATGTAAAACGTTTTCATGTAGAAACGACAAAAACAGGAAAGAAATTTTCTTTTATAAGCGAAGAAAAAGGATCAGAATTATTGGTAGCCTCGACGGCTAGTCTTTTGGAAATAGAGTTGCACACCCAAAATAAAAAAGGGGATAAAACCATTCAATCGATTTTGATTGATACATTTATGGATGTAAAAGGGTGGAAGGTTTTGGGCAACAGATTGTCTAGTGATAATGTAAAAAAAGTCATTCTTAAAGGTGATAAAATTGGAGTTCCACCGGTGGATCCAAAAAAAATCATCGCTGTAGAGGATGAATTGAGTCAGGTTGATTATTTTGGCTTAAAGGATTCCGGCGAAGATGGGAGTGACCCCGGAAACGACGATAGCGGAAATGGGGGTGCCAAAAATAACGAATCGGATTCCGGCGAAGATGGGAGTGACCCCGGAAACGACGATAGCGGAAATGATGACGCTAAAAAAGATGAGGGCCCTGACACTATTTTTCCCCCTGGCGGATCACCGCAGTTAAATTTATTGTAACTATGCTCATTTGCCCTGATACTTGGAAAGATTATGAACTCATTGATACCGGTGGCTTTGAGAAATTGGAGCGTTTTGGAAAATGGATATTGCGCCGACCCGAGCCACAATCTATTTGGGATAAATCTTTGACCGAAAAACAGTGGCAAACACTGGCCCATGCATCGTTTAATAGGGGCAATGTTTCAGATGCCGAAAAGGGGCAGTGGAATTTGAAACCCAGCATGCCAGACCGTTGGTCGATTGAATATAAAAACGCCGGTTTGGCATTGCGTTTCAGATTGGGCCTCACTGCATTTAAACATGTGGGGATATTTCCAGAGCAGGCAGCGAATTGGGATTGGATTTATAAAAAAGTAAGTGGCATTCCAAAAACCGAAAATGCGCCCCGAGTATTGAACTTATTTGCCTATACAGGCGGTGCGTCGCTGGCTGCTTGTGCGGCTGGTGCCGAAGTTACGCATGTCGATAGTGTAAAACAGGTGGTCTCGTGGAGTAGAGAGAATATGGAAGAAAGTAAGTTGAACGGTATTCGATGGGTGGTAGAAGACGCTGTTAAATTTGTACAACGCGAACAGCGTAGGGGCAACACATACCATGGCATTTTACTCGATCCGCCGGCCTATGGCCGCGGACCCGATGGTGAAAAGTGGTTGCTTTCATCACAACTAAATGAGTTGATGATGATGTGTGGAAAACTGCTTGATCCCCACGGTTTTTTTCTTCTCAATTTATACAGCATGGGATTTTCTGCCATGGTAGCAGAAAATTTGGTAAAAAAACACGTAAACCGAATGGATATTTCTTTGATACAAAGCGGAGAAATTTATTTCAAAGACAATTCTGGAAATGCTTTGCCATTGGGGACTTTTGTCCGGTTTTAGGTTTGTTTCAGCCCAGAATAAAGGGATATGTTCTGAGTATAAATTATCCTGGTTAAAATATTTGCAATACAGCATCAGCAATACAGTGGGGGTATTGTTTTTGAGATGAAGATGGGTGAAAATAATACAATCGTTTTTAATAGCGTATTCAGCGAATCCACTTCCATAGGTCTTTCCATGTAGGTTTTTTTCCATAGCTTAAAATCCCGATGCGGTAAATTCTGCCGCTCACCCATACCATCAAGAAAAAACTTGCAAACAAGATACTGGCACTCAAAACAATTTCTGAGAGTGGAACTCCAAATGGAGCACGAACAACCATTACAACAGGACTTGTAAGGGGAAACATTGAGAATATTTTTGCCAATGTTCCATGGGGAGATTTTAATGCAACCGATTGCGCAATAATAAATCCAAAAACCAAGGGCAAAGAAATGGGGAACATAAATTGTTGCACATCGCTACTTTCATTCACGGCTGCGCCAATGGCTGCAAAAAAACTGGAATACAGCAAGTATCCACCGATAAAGAACAGTAAAAAAATCGCAAGTATTTGAAAATAAGGAAGATTACCCAATAAAGCCATTAGGCTATGCGCATCAACTGTTGATTGCATACTTTCGAATTGTTGGGCCGAAAGGGTGTTTCCCATAGTTCCTGGCATATTGCTCGTTGTCAGGGGCTCTATCTTTTGCTGTCCAAAGCCAAAGTAAGAAATACCCGATAGTAGTGCAATTGCCAAAACAATCCATGCAATAAATTGTGTCAATCCAACCGCTGCGACGCCCAAAATTTTCCCCATCATCAAATGAAAAGGTTTTACGCTCGAAACGATTATTTCTACAATTCGGTTGGTTTTTTCCTCCATTGCACTGCGCATAACCATCGAACCATAAATGAAAATAAATATATACACCAAAAAGGCGAGTCCGAAACCAATGCCACTTTTTAGATCACTTGAACTATCAGAGATGTTGCCGTCTTTGCTGAGTTCTTTTGTTATTATACTGCCCTTGGATTTTAAACTGTCTATTTGAGATTCTCTCAAACCCAGTTTTGAATATGCATTCTGAATGGCACGGTTCTGTACCCACTTATTTAGTATATCCATCTCTATCATTGATGGCGTTTGAAGGGTATAATAATTTGTACTGTCTATAGTTGAAAAATCGCAATCGCCAATATTAATCCATCCGTCTACCGTACCTTGTTTTACATGTTCAATCGCAGAATCTTTATTGCTGGGAGCCAATAGTAAGCGCGTATTTAATAGCCCAGATTCGGTTTCAATATGCTTCGTTTTAGTGGGATTATTTCCAATACTATTACTCAATAATGTATCATTGATAATGGGAATCATTTGTGATACATAAACATTTTTTATGCGTTTGTCATCACTTCCCTTTGTAGCAATATAAATGGCGCTTGCATAAAACCCAACCATTAAAATTGGGCCCAAAAACGTCATGATTATGAAGATTTTATTCTTTACTCGACTGAGGTATTCTCTTCTAAAAATAACCCATATATTTTTCATGATGCAAGTAATTTGCTTGGGTGTATTGATCCTAATTTTTCAGATTCTAATTTGCTCCCTGCAACTGTTTCAACAAATATGTCATGAATGCTAGGTATAAGTTCAGAAAAGTGAATGAGTTCTCCGGCTTTCATTCCTTCTTGAAGAAGATCCTGCGGGGTAAATGCAGAATCGGTTTGAATTGTATACGTATATTTACCATCGTTTGTTTCTCGCATCTGAGAAGTTTGAATTAAACGCGGAGGAAAAAAGACAGGGTTGTGGTATCCCAGTTCAAATACTCCTTTAAAGTGTCTTCGTCTTATTTCACTGATCGTGCCATCGAGCACTTTTTCGCCATTGTGAATGATGCTCAATTGGTCACACAAGCTTTCAACATTATCCATTCTGTGCGTTGAAAAAATGATACTGTGCCCTTGATTTCTTTGTTCCAGAATTAGGTCTTTAATTAAGTCAGCATTTACAGGATCAAAACCGCTAAAGGGCTCATCGAGAATCAGCAATTGCGGATTGTGTAATACGCAGGAAACAAATTGTACTTTTTGTGCCATGCCTTTTGAAATCTCCTCTATTTTTTTCTTTGCCCATTCCATCATATCCAAGCGTTGAAGCCATTTTTTAACGGATGTTCGGGCATCTTTTTTGCTAAATCCCCTGAGTTCTGCAAAAAAAAGCAATTGGTCTGCTACGGTCATTTTCTTGTACAGTCCACGTTCTTCGGGCATATACCCCATCTTTTGGGAATGTTTTTCCCGCAAAAGTTCTCCCATGAATCGTATTTCACCCCGATCGGGTTGCGTAATGGTCGCCAACATCCGAATTAGGGTTGTTTTGCCGGCGCCATTCGGCCCCAATAGCCCGTAAATAGTTCCTTCAGCAACGCCAAGGGAAATATTATTAGAAACAATTTGTTCTCCATAGGCCTTGAATACGCTGCTTGTCTCAATTACGTTGGGCATAGAAGGATTTTTGGTTACAGATTGGTTTTATTGTAATCAATGTGCAAAAATAGTGTGGATGTGTGATCATAGTGTGTAATTTATTCCACAGCTGAAACCAATAGGATTCATTCCAATACCCAGGCTTGCTTGGTAACCCAATTTCATCATATTGTATTGACCCGCGCCATCATCAACTTATATAAACCCAAACAATTAATTTTTTACAATGGTCTTTGAAAAATTAGAGAATAGTAGGCTTTCACCATTTGATTCATTAATTTGCAGAATGGAGAAGCATTCTCAATTGAGGCAAATTTCTTTTTTTATCCTGCTCGTAATAATTGGAGTATACCTTGGAGCTGAGTTATCTCGTTTTTTGACCGGATTTTTGGGTGCACTTACACTGTATTTTTTTCTCCGTAAACCAATCGAATATCTTGTTCTTAAGAGAAAGTTTTCTGCTGGAGTATCAGCATTTGTGTTGGTTATTGCAAGCTTTATATTGGTGCTTGTACCCTTAGGATTTTTGCTTGGAATGTTTACATCTCGATTGGCTGAATCCCTCCAAAATAGTCAAGAAGCAATTGATTCTTGCAAGATTGCAATTGCGCAATTAGAACATTTTGTGGGGTTTGAAATTCTTACGAAGGATAGTATAACTTCAATGGGGCTTCTGATTTCGAATGCCTTCTCATCCATGGTTGGCGTTCTGGCATCTTCTTTTATTTCTTTGTTTGTGATGTATATTTTATTGTATTTTATGTTGCGTAATTACCGTGAAATTGAAGCGGGGTGCTATTTATTTTTGCCATTACAAAGCAATCACATATCTTGGGTTGCAAAAGAATTGAAAACCCTGATTCTATCAAATGCTTTGGGGTTGCCTGCGACAGCTTTGGTGCAGGGATTCTTGGCCGCCATCTGCTATAGCTTATTGGGAATTAACGATGTATTTTTTTGGTTTTGCATTACAGCTGTTGCTTCTGTGATTCCTTTGCTGGGGGCTTCAGTGGCATATATACCACTGTCTTTGATGCTCTATTTAAAAGGAGATCATACCGAAGCGCTAATTTTATTGTCATTTGGTTTGATTATACTAACACTAACCGACAATTTACTTCGTTTGTATATTCAAAAAAGACTTGGTAATGTGCACCCACTAATTACAATTTTTGGCGTAATCGTTGGCGTACAACTCTTTGGTTTTATTGGATTAATATTTGGTCCAATAATAATTTCAATGTTTTTTCTGTTGATCAAAATATACAGGCTTGAATTTCCAAAGTAGTGATCATAAAAATAGGCATAGAAATTGCTTATTGGGAATTGGATATTTAAAAATTAAGTGAAGTAAAATACAGTGAAAACACTAACAAAAGAATTACAAAAGTCCATTACGCCTATTATGGCTCTCAGATTGCTCCAGGAGGGGAATACTAGGTTTGTCAACAATTTAAAGGCGAATCGCAACCTCCTACAACAAGCAAATGAAACCTCTGATGGGCAGCATCCCTTCGCTGTGGTTTTGAGTTGTATTGACAGCAGAACATCTGCAGAGCTTATTTTCGACCAAGGACTCGGTGATATTTTTAGTATACGAATTGCTGGAAATATTATGAATGATGATATATTGGGTAGCATGGAATTTGGTTGCAAATTAGCTGGCGCTAAAATAATTGTGGTATTAGGACACAGTAAGTGCGGGGCAGTAAAAGGTGCTTGTGACGATGCCGAAATGGGCAATTTAACTGCCTTGCTTGCCAAAATAAAACCAGCTGTAGATGACGAATTGGAAACAAAATATAATCGCACATCTGAAAATTCATCTTTTGTAGAAAATGTTGCGGCCATTCATGTTAACAGAACCGTAAAAGCCATCATGGAGAGAAGTAATATTCTTCAGTACATGATAGAAACTGGAGAAATTGGTATTGTTGGTGGTATGCATCATCTGTCGACTGGTCAGGTAACCTTTTATATGGATTCATCATCTATTGGTAATCAGTAAAAATTGCGCTCATTTCAAACAGTTAAACGCTAAATTTTAGCCAAACATGTACAAAACAAACGCTATGTTTTCTTCACTCAAAACAGATACTTTATCTGGTTTAGTAGTTTTTTTGGTTGCATTACCCCTGTGTTTAGGAATCGCAGTTGCTTCGGGAGCTTCGCCCTTTGCAGGTATTATTAGTGGAGTCATTGGTGGCTTGGTTGTAGGTTATTTGAGTGGCTCAAATGTGAGTGTTTCTGGACCTGCAGCAGGCTTAATTGCTATTGTTTTACTCGGTATTCAAGATTTAGGTTTTGAGACATTCCTATTAGCGATAGTTTTAGCAGGAATTTTTCAGTTGATACTAGGTTTTGCAAAGGCAGGAACTATTTCAAATTATTTTCCTTCTGGGGTAATTGAGGGTATGTTGACAGGTATTGGTATAATAATTATTAAAAAAGAATTGCCACATGCCATAGGGTATGACAAAGAACACGAGGGTGATTTTTTTGATTATAACCTTACAGAACCGGCAGACATTGGTTTTTTTAATGAGCTTATCCATTCATTCAATTTTTCTCATACAGGTATTATTATCTTAACATTACTTTCAATTGGAATTTTAGTGGCATATAATACACTACCTTTTCTGAAGAAAATTAAGTTATTGCCTGGGGCATTGGTTGTTGTGGTAGTTGGTACTTTATTGAATGAAGTATTTTGCATGACAAATACTGGGCTTTTAATTTCTGGGAAGCATTTGGTGAGTTTACCGGTAGCAGTTAACATTAATCAATTTATTGCACAATTTACATCGCCAAATTTTGCCGGAATTAGCAATCCAAAAGTATGGATAACGGCAGCTACCATAGCAGCAGTAGCGAGTATTGAAACACTATTGTGCATCGAAGCCGGTGATAAACTAGACCCCCTAAAAAGATACTCAAGTGCCAATACCGAATTAAAAGCGCAAGGTGTAGGAAATATTTTATCTGGCTTAATTGGTGGCATACCAATGACAAGCGTTATCGTGAGAACTTCTGCCAATATAAATGCAGGTGCCAAAACAAAATTCTCAGCCATATTTCACGGTTTACTTTTGCTTTTAACGGTAGTGTTGATACCTACAGTATTAAATAAAATTCCTATGGCATGTTTGGCAGCTATACTGATCATGATAGGGCTCAAATTGGCTAGTCCCAAAATTTTTGTGCATATGTGGAAAATGGGCAAGTTTCAATTTTTACCATTTATCGCCACCGTAGTGGGCGTAGTGGGTTTGGATTTATTGAAGGGAGTGGCTGTCGGTATCTTGGTAAGTATTTTCTTTATATTAAGAGGAAACATGAAATTGGCATATTTTTTTGACAAAGACAAACACAATGAGGGGGATATCATTCGTATAGATTTGGCCCAGGAAGTTTCTTTTTTAAATAAGGCGGCTATAAAGCAAACTTTGGCACATTTGCCAAAAAATTCTCAATTAATTATCAGTGCCAAAAATACAGTGTATATTGATTATGATGTTTTGGAATTGATAAAAGATTTTTGCAATTATGGTTCCAAGGATAAAAATATTAGCGTAGAATTAGTAGATTTCAAAGCTGCTTATAAAATCAGCAATATCAAGCATATAAATTCAAGCGCAGCAGGACCCTTGTGAAGTAATTTATTAAGATATTAAAGCCATTTTTCTGCGAAACCAGATATAAATGGATATCACAATACCAATCATTAATACCCAAGTACCCTGATATCCCTCAGCCTCCCCTTCAGTTGTTTTTCGTGGTCATAAGTTGCGCTGTATGAAATGATTTTGAAGGTAAGGTATAAAATTAATGAGCCATGGGCAAACAAGGGTATGACGATGCGGTATTTATGGAGAGATGATATTTCTAAACGTAAGGTTGATGCGGGGATTGGTGATTTTTTTTTGGGCGGGGAGTTGGTGAAGCCAATGGTGTTGTAAATCTCCTTGCATGACGAGCAAAGAGCCAGAAGGAAGTTCAATGGAAAATTTTTGTTCGGGCATGGTTTTATGTTTGAAGTCAAATCTGCGCGTAGCGCCAAAACTCACCGAGGCGATGAGTGGGTTTCGGCCAAGTTCTTTCTCATCGTCGGAATGCCAACCCATTTTGTCTTGTCCGTTGCGGTATAGATTGAGTAACACACTATTGAAATTGGCATTTCCCATGGCCTCTATGATGCGTACTTTGATGCTGAGTAGTGCGGGTGTCCAGGGTTCGGGGTAACAAATTAATCCACTGTAGGTATATTGACATCCTTTGTCACCATGCCAAGCGCTAAGCCGGGGGGTGGGGTGGGTTTTTCCAAACATCTTAATAGATTCCTGTCTCCACGCAATTTCTCGATGCAAAGCTCCAAGAAATATCACATTTTCTTTCTCATTAAATACATTTTCAATGAGTTGCAACTGATTGTGAGGATATATCATTATTTACACCCACCGATTAAATTTGCCCATATTTACTAACCTACACTTGTCGTTCTTCAGAGTTTCGTAGACCCCAAAGTTAAATATTTAATGTACACTTTCGAGATTTGCTACTTTATTAAAAAGCTCTATTTGAGTAGTAGCAACCTTTCTTTCGTTTTGGCTTTGCGCAAAAGCACTTGTGCAAATTGTGAAAGGCATTAAAAACAGGAATAGATTTTTCATATGTAAATATACAAAGACACAACTCCCCTAACGCACTGATAGACAAATAAAAAGCCATCATTTCTGATGGCTTGTCCATTGTGGCTCCCCTTAATGATGAAAGTTGCAACTTTTATCTTTTGATAGAGCATATAAAATTCAAGCTTTAATCCTCCTGTAAAAATGCAGAAAGTTGGCAGATAAAGTACTAGCTATTAGATTATTAGTTTTTCATAAAAATAAACCAATCCCAATCTGCCGGATTTCCCACACCAACACTTGGCGTGTAAAGAAAAATTTTAACCGTTGCATTTGGGTTTGAATATAAATATTGCCTAACCTTAACTAAGCCTTGAACTGAATTCCAAATCGCGTTGTAATTATATACTGTGTTATCTGGGTTAAAAACATTTTCAAAACCTGAAACTGGAGTTACATAATCTTTTGTCATTACTCTGTCAAACTGATTTGCGTTTAACAAATTTAAAGGATAATTTACCTGTCCAAGTCCAGCCCACACAATTGTTCCATCAAATAGCATTTCGTTTAATTCTTGATATTTAAGCTTTATGCTTCCAAAATCTCCTGGAGCAACATATTGATTAGTTATGCTCATATTAGAGGAAGTATCAGTAAAGGTCAACTCTTTTCCGCCTTCAAATTGATTGGTATTATAATCAACTTTCAAAACCAATACATTGTTTGAATTTGTTGTCGAGGAAGCTTGACGTATGTTTTGTTTTGAACAAGAAATTAATGTCAAAATAAAAGCTACGAGTATTAAATGTTTAATTTTCATAAATCCTATTTAAATATTTTATACCCAAATTTACAAAATGATGCACAAAAAGTAACATTTAATAATAATTAAATCGTGAGATTGAATTTACATAACTGGGTTGCATCAACTCTGAGAAAATGGTGGTGGAAAAATAAAAAGATGCAACTAGCCTAACGCACTGATAGACAACAAAAAAGGCGACATTTCTGTCGCCTTGTGCACTTCTGCTCCCTGAGTTGGGCTCGAACCAACGACCTATTGATTAACAGTCAATTGCTCTAACCAGCTGAGCTATCAAGGAGTTTAATTGAAGAGTCCGCAATTTGATTTATTGCATACTCCCCAACAGGAACGCAAAAATAACATGATTCACGTTTTGTTTCAATACCTTTGACAAATATTATTAAAATATTTCTATGAGTCTATTGGTTATTGGTTCGGTTGCTTTTGACGCAATTGAAACACCCTTTGGAAGTACGGGTAAAATTGTGGGGGGCGCTGCTTCTTATATTGCTTTGGCCACTTCATTACTCAATAAAAAGATTGGCTTGGTTTCGGTCGTTGGTGATGATTTTGATGCTCACTTCATCGAAATACTTAAAGCTCGGGGCATAGACATGTCGGGTTTACAGATCAAAAAAGGTGAAAAGTCATTTTTTTGGCATGGGAAATATCACGTAGACATGAATTCTAGAGATACTTTGGTAACGGAGCTTAATGTTTTGGAAACTTTCGATCCAATCATCCCTGAATCTTGGAAAGAACCCGATTATGTAATGTTGGGCAACCTAAGTCCCCAGGTTCAATTAACCACCCTCAATAGATTGCGTAAAAAGCCAAAATTGGTTGTAATGGATACCATGAATTTTTGGATGGATATCGCATTGGAAGACCTCAAAAAAGTATTGAAAAAGGTCGATGTGCTTACAATCAATGATGAAGAGGCGCGTCAATTGAGTGGTGAATATAGTTTGGTAAAGGCTGCACGAATCATTATCGCCATGGGACCCCAAACCCTAATTATTAAAAAAGGAGAGCATGGAGCTTTGATGTTCGCAGAGAATGAACAAACATTTTTCTGCCCAGCACTGCCATTGGAAGAGGTATTTGACCCAACTGGAGCGGGTGACACATTTGCCGGAGGATTTATTGGTTATCTTGCAAGCAAAGGGAGAACAGACTTCGAATCCATGAAAACTGCCATTGTGTATGGAAGTGCCATGGCAAGTTTTTGTGTTGAGCAATTTGGAACTTCAAAACTGGCCAGTATTACCCTTGATGACCTCAACATTCGCGTGGCCCAATTTAAGGAGTTGATGTTTCTACCCGAATAAATAACTTCAATTATTTGCAGCCAAGTGGGATTTCGGAAACGGAACCAGCCCAATTCGTTAGAAGTAAAGGTAAACTTTTTACCGAAGCAATTCAAATACCAAACTGCCCTTGGCTGGAACAGGGAAAATACGCGGAATCATAAAAATTTCTCCACTTTGAACATTCCGCATTTTGGTATATGTTTGGGTTATTTCCAAGAACCGATTCATTTCAATAGTTATTTCGGTTTCGGCACGACTCAGTAAAACCATGATACAGGCATTTTTTGTGTATCTGAAGTAAGTGAAAATGCCATCAATTGCCGAAAAATTGGCGGTGTTACCAGATCCCAAGGCAGGGTTGGTATTGCGCAATTTATTGAATGTTTGCAACCATTTAAAGGCTTCATTTTCTTTTGAAGTGCGTCCCTTATAGCTAAATTTATTGACAGGATCTCCCTTCCAGCCTCCCGGAAAATCTGTGGGCATATGGGCATTCATTTTGTCGTTTTTGTTGGTCATTAGTATCTCAGTACCATAGGAAATACAAGGCAATCCACGATTGGTTAACAACAAAACGATTCCCCTTTTCCACAATTCAAAATCCTCATTGGCGATACTATAAATTCGTGGTCCGGAGGTATTGTCTAAAAAAGTACAGTTTTTTTCGGGAGCTTTATAGATAATATCTTCAGCCAGGGTATTGAAAACACGATTGATATCATCACCTGAAACCCTTGAATTCGAACACGCTTGTTGAAATGCATCTTGCAGTGAGAAATCGGATACGCTTTGCAATTGATTTTTTTCATATCCAATGATATTATTTCGAACAAAACTCGCTTGTGCAAGGGTGTTGCCCATCTGCACACCACCAAAGAGCGTTAGTTTGGGGTATTCTTTGGAAAGTAATCCTACCAAATGATTCATGTAATTCTGGTCTGAATAGGGGTATGCGTCAATATGGTAACCATCAATTTGCGCAGTTTCAATCCACCACAAATACAATTGATCAAGGTAACGAGCTATATGCTGGTTGCGTTGATTTAAGTCGGGCAAAGCGTTTGTAAACCATCCCTCATTGACTAGGGTTTTGTCAGATTTTGAAGAATAGGGGTCGTAAAGGCTTTCTGATCGAAAATTGTTTTGGATAAAACTGTCTCTTTGATTAAACCATCCCGTATCAAAATATTGACTCATCCAATGGTTTCCGCTGATATGGTTTGGTATAATTTCCATAATTATTTTTATACCTCTCATGCTCGATTCATCGCAAAGTGCGAGGAATTCTTTAATGTTCCCCAGTCTCGGATCAATCTCATAATGATTGGTAATGGCCTGTCCATTGAAACTTTCTGTCGGCTGATCGCTTGATTGAACCGGACTAAGCCATAAAGAATTACAACCCATTTCTTGGAGATAATTCAGTTTACTGAATATTCCCGTTATATCACCCCCATGTCTGGCTTTTTGATCGGTTCGGTCGGTTTTAACATTATGGGTAAGGTTTGCATTGTCGTTGTCGGGATTTTCGTTACAAAATCGATCAATTTCAAGGTGGTATGTTACATCGGAGGATGATATACCTCTTGGTTGCAGGCTTATTTCTTTACGCTTTTTTAGTTCGTAGCGGATGCTGTATTTATTGGTTGCCTTGCTGCGTCTTTCTTTTGGACTGATGACAAATTCCAATTCGCCTGGGCTAGTATTCGCATTGATAGTCAATTCTAAATAGCCAATATGCCGGTTTGCACTGGTCAACACTGTATCGAGAGCAACACCATTATATGGAACTAATTTAATGGTATAGGATTCAATATTTTCGGCATGTAAAATGAGTGATAATTTAGTATCTTCAAAACCGATAAACCAATTTGGGGGAGAAATATGGTGGAGATTCTTTCGCGGAGGTAATTTCGAAATTTCCCCCATTGCAGCAGGTGCAAACAAGGTGTAAATAATCGAAAAGACGAGGAATTTTTGAAGTAAGGACATTGAATTACAAAGAAAGAGATTTTTCGGTACAATATTCCTGGTTAACGCGTCAGGTTTTTACGGCCCGCGATTTTGAGAATATCGTTAAAATCGGCCCAACTCCCAGACCCAGAATAATCGATAATTCTCTTGGCTATTTGGTTCCTGGTTATCAATCAGCCTACAGAATAACCGAAATGGGTTTCAATTGCAGGTTCCCTATGGTTAACGGATATCAAAATTGAACATCTCAATTCCAGCCAAAAATCCTTGGAGTGTATCGTTCTTTTTGACTGGACCAACACCCGCCGGGGTCCCTGTAAAGATGTAATCACCTATGCGAAGCCCAAAGTATTGAGACACATAAGAAATGATGGTATCAATCCCATGAATCATTTGACTTGTATTGCCGGATTGCACAAGTTGAGTATTTTTTTTCAAAGAAAATGGAATATTTTGAATGCCAATTTTGCTTTCCTTGCTTTTTGCTTCTTGTGATTTTGGGTCTATATTCTTTATTTGTGAAACTTGTTTTAGAAGGGTGTCTAAGGGTATAAATATTCCGATAGCTGCCGAATGGTCAAAACCTTTGGCTTTTTCCCAAGGTAAGCCTTTGGTCTTAAGCACCGATTGAATGTCTCGGGCAGTAAAATCAATCCCCAAACTGACCTCATTATAGTAATCTTTGGCAAATTCCAAGGGGATATGGCGGCCAGATTTATTGATTTTTACAACGACCTCTACTTCATAATGGATGTCATTAGAAAAGTCTGGAATAAAAAAAGGATTGTTGTTACGCAGAAGGGCTGTATCAGGTTTTATGAATATAACAGGCTCGTCTGGGATCTCATTATTGAGTTCGTTGACGTGTTCGATGTAGTTTCTTCCGATGCAGACTATCTTCATGGGGCTATTTTTTTTGAAGGCTCAATTATTACAGTTTGGTATGCGCATTTCAGCGGCAGATGGTTTGTGAAGCTGGCGGGTTAATGTTAGCCTTTTACCAATGTACTTTCTCTTTCAGGACCCAAAGAAATCACCCGTATTTTAGTTCCCAGATAGTTCTCAACAAACAAGACATAATTTCGGAATCGTTCATCCATAACTTCAAATCCTTGGGTATGGTTTAGGTCTTCACCCCAGCCTGGAAACCAAACTAAATTGGGCTCAATTTCTGCACTGCACATATTTGAGGGCACTTGATCGCTGACAACACCATTAATTTTATAAGCAGTTGCGGCTGCAATTTTTTCCATTCCATTTAATATGTCACTTTTCATCATAATCAGCTCGTCAATACCATTTAACATACAGGTGTATTTAAGTGCAACCAAATCAATCCAACCCGTCCTGCGTTTTCGACCTGTTGTAGCGCCATATTCATGTCCTTTCACCCTTAAATATTCACCTGTTTCATTGTCGAGTTCTGAAGGAAAAGGGCCCGATCCAACCCGGGTACAATAGGCCTTGAATATGCCATATACTTTGCCGATATGTTTTGGAGCAACACCCAATCCAGTGCATACGCCCCCCGCCAAAGTATTGCTGGAAGTAACATAAGGGTAGGTTCCAAATTCAATGTCTAGCATACTTCCCTGTGCACCCTCTGCCAAAATTTTTTTTCCGTTTACAATACATTCATGGATAAAGTATTCGCTATTGATAATTTGGTGTGTTTTTAAAAATTCTAGGGCATCAAAGAATACTGCTTCATCTTTGGGTAGATCAAAGTCAGTGAATCCCAAAAAATCAATAATTCCCAGATGTTCATTCACGGCGCTGTGGTATTTATCGAGAAAGTCTGGGTCTAATATATCGCCTACGCGAATTCCCGACCTGCCAATCTTGTCTTTGTATGTAGGTCCAATTCCCCGCAATGTACTTCCAATCTTATTTTCCCCTTTTGCAGCTTCAGAGGCCGCGTCCATAATACGGTGTGTCGGTAAAATCAGGTGGGCTTTTTGGGAAATAAGCAATCTCTCTTTGTAATCTGGACATTCACTTTCAATTCGCTGGATTTCTTCACGCAAACGCACCGGATCGATGACAACGCCATTGCCGATTAAATTCAATGTTGTTTTGTGGAAAATTCCTGACGGAATGGTATTGAGGACGAATTTTTTTCCTTCAAAATCAAGGGAATGTCCCGCGTTTGGGCCACCTTGGAATCGGGCAACTACATTGTATTTTGGTGTAAGGTAGTCTGCAATTTTACCTTTTCCTTCGTCGCCCCATTGCAGGCCTAAAATTATGTCAACCATTGATCTATAATATATAAATTTACAATTTTGTTAAAGTTTTTGGACGGCAATGGAACAGTTCAAACAATTTCCATTTTCGTCTTTACCAGGGCTTCCATACAGGTGCAAAGAATGACTATGCACTTCAAATTTAAGGAGTGAACCCATGGTATTGCTTATTTGTTGAACACGTGGATCACAAAACTCAAATACTTTTTTACAATGTGTACAAATCATATGGTCGTGTTGTTTGTATCCAAAAGCTTGTTCGTAATGCGAAGTGTTTTGTCCAAACTGGTGACGCTTGACCAATCCGGACTCTACCAGCAAATCTAGGGTATTATAGACTGTAGCCCTGCTAACGCGATAGCTTCGTGATTTCATTTTTAAAAACAATTCATCGACATCAAAATGTGTTTTAGAAGAATAAATTTCATCAAGAATTGCATATCTCTCCGGTGTTTTACGCTGTTTGTTATTCTCTAAGTATTGGGTAAATAATGCACGAACTTTTTTCTTTGTCTGCTCTACTGTAGGGTCTTTTTTCATTTGGCGAATTCGGATGGAGAGGGTGGCTATAAAACCAGTGCAGTCTTTTATTTTGTATTGGTGTTTTCAAAAGAAGGATTTGGAATAGTCATTCGCAACTTTCGGGCATTCGGAAATGACTTAATAATCAAAGGCATCGCAGCATCAGCTTCTATTGCTGTTGCGAATGCCCCGACATATACTTTAAAATTGGGCTCGTCATACATCAGAATCGTAGCATAAGTTCCAGAAAAAAGTTCTTCTGCTTTTGTGAGTATGGGTAATGCTTCTGATCGAGAATTAGAAAAGCCTAGAAAAATCCGATAACCCAATATTTTATTTTCACTTGTCTTATTTCTGTACTTACGTTCTTTCTCTTGAGCATCAACCGATGGGGCAACATCATAAACTACTTGCGCTCGAAGTGTTTTTGCCTCGACGAAAAGAAACAAACAGACAACGAAGGTAATTTTTTTAAAAAGGAACAAAGAAAAGCACTGTTTCACAATACAAATATGCTAAATATACTTCATACAATTACTGCCTACCTTACCTTTGTAGAATGGATATGAAAGTGGCCTTGGTGATTTTAGATGGCTGGGGTTTGGGGAATGGCTTGTATACTGATGCAATCAATCAGGCAATTACCCCCTTTACCGATTCTTTGTTTGCAAGATTTCCCAATGCCACCCTTCGCACAGATGGAGAGAATGTTGGGTTGCCTTCCAATCAGATGGGTAATTCCGAGGTTGGCCACATGAATCTGGGCGCAGGCAGGGTTGTTTGGCAAATGTTGGCCAGAATAAACAAGGCATTTTCCGAGAATCAAGTTGCAGATAATATAGTTTTACGAGAAGCAATCGCAAAGGCACGAAATAGCGGAAAAGCATTTCATATTATGGGATTATTGAGCGACGGGGGTATTCATTCCCACAATCAACATATCAAACAACTTTGCTCGATTGCTGCTGAATCAGGGCTTCCAAATATATTTGTGCACGCATTTTTAGACGGTCGGGATACAGATCCTAAATCGGGTGCCATATTTTTAGAAGACCTATTGCTGCATTGTAAAGATACTTCCGTGAAATTGAGTACGGTTGTTGGTCGGTATTTTTCCATGGATCGAGACCAAAGATGGGAGCGGGTGAAAATTGCTTACGATTTGCTTTCCAATGGTGTTGGCGAAAGTGTTTCAGATCCAGTAGAGGCTGTTTTAAAAGAGTATAAAAAAGGAATCAGTGACGAATTTATGGTTCCACTCCGATGTCTGAAATTGCGTCATGGACTTATTGAGCCTGGGGATGTGGTCGTGAATGCAAATTTTCGGACCGACAGGGTCAGACAAATTACCCGTGCATTAACACAAGAAGATTTTCCAGATTTTGACATGCACAAGCTCAATCTTGAATATTATACATTTACCCAGTATGATGCCAAATTCGCTGTATCAGGCACATTGTTCAAAATAGATGATTTACAGAATACCTTAGGAGAAGTATTGTCCTTGGCTAAAAAAACACAGTTACGGGCTGCGGAGACAGAGAAATATCCCCATGTAACTTATTTTTTTTCGGGGGGAAAGGAAACACAATTTGAAGATGAAGATCGATTACTAGTGCCATCTCCCAAAGTTGCTACCTACGACCTACAACCCGAAATGAGTGCGGTGGCATTAACCGACTTAGCCATTGAACGAATGCAAAAAAATCAATACGATTTTGTTTGTTTGAATTATGCAAATGCAGATATGGTTGGACATACTGGCGTATATGATGCGATTATTCGGGCTGTAGAGACAGTAGATTCATGTTTGCAAAAATTAGTAGAAGCCGGTGATGAAATGGGCTATACATTTTTAATTCTTGCGGATCATGGCAATGCTGAGTATACTGTCAATGAAGATGGTAGCCCCAATACTGCCCATACCACCAATCCAGTTCCAATTTGGTGGATTACATCCGAGAGGGAACAAGATTTACGCAATGGGATATTGGCCGATGTTGCACCCACGATTCTTCAATTAATGGGATTGCGCCAACCCCCCGAGATGTCAGGATCATCATTGATCATGTAATGAAAAGTGTAAGCGTTGGTTTATTTTCAGCACGCAAAGTGTATGCATTGAAACACAAGATTAGACTGTGTAATTTTCGGGTAAACTATTCTACAATAGAAAAAAAACCGCTTGAAACGATTGCTTCTTTTTGGGGTGTATTGTTGTGTTTATGTATTTTTGGTCTGGGTTCATGCCAAGACAATAAAAAAGTAAACCGAAGTGCAGAAAATGATTCTTTTTTGAGATTTGCACAAAACGAAATTCAATACTTGCAAAAAAATCAGCCGGGTGGTCGTAAAACAGTTAGTGCAGCAGAGGATATAAAAACGGAGGTATTGGATAGTATCGACTGGGGAAATGAATTAGAAGCCATTTGTAAATGGACGTTAACCGAGACCAAAAAAAAATCTATTGTTGAAACAACGGTCGATTCTTCAGGCCAGTTGATGATTGTGCGTTATAATTGTGTTGATACACTAGCACCATTGCAAGAATTAATGGTTACCTACCGTAAAGGTTTGATAGAGTTAATGCAATGGACTGTTCAGCAAAGAAGCTGGTGGATCGATAGGAATATGCGAATATCATTTCAACCCAGAAAGGGATTTGGTATCTCTGTAAATGAAAATAGTATTTGGGCGTGTCCAAAAAGCTATGATATTTACATAGAAATAAACAACAGTGATTTTTTAATCAATAGGCAATGAAGGTTCAAAATTTCATCAATGGAGAATATAAGCCAGCCCGAAGTGGTAGGCTCATAGAAAATACCAATCCCTCAAATGGACAAGTGTATGGGAGTCTTCCAGATTCAGATAAATCAGATGTTGAGGAGGCTTTTTTGGCAGCAGAAGCTGCCTTCCCTGCCTGGAGCAATACTCCGAGTGAAGCACGATTCAAAATATTGAATGCCATTGCCGAAGGAATTGATGCCCTGCGAGAAGAATTGGCTTTGGCTGAGAGTATAGACCAAGGAAAACCCCTTTGGTTGGCAAAAACAGAGATGATTCGCGCCAGCCAGAATTTTCGTTTTTTTGCAACGGCAGCCATGCAATTTTCAAGTGAGTGCCATGCGAGTGAAAATACCGCCATCAACTATACACTTAGGTCACCTATTGGGGTTGTAGGTTGCATAAGCCCTTGGAATTTACCCCTTTATTTGTTTACTTGGAAGATTGCACCTGCATTGGCTGCTGGAAACTGTGTGGTTGCTAAACCGAGCGAATTTACCCCAGTTACCGCTTCAATGTTGGCAAATATTTGCATTGCTGCCAAATTGCCTTCAGGGGTTTTGAATATTGTCCAAGGTCTGGGATCTTCTGTGGGTGAAGCCATCGTATCTCATCCCAAAATCAAAGCGATTTCATTTACCGGTGGAACGGATACAGGAAAAAAAATTGCCAGTATTGCTGCTCCGATGTTTAAAAAGATAAGTTTGGAATTGGGTGGAAAAAATCCCACCATCATATTTGCCGATTCCGATCTCGAGAAAGCAATTAAAACAACAGTAAAGAGTTCTTTTATGAATCAAGGTGAGATTTGCTTGTGTGGAAGCAGAGTCTTTGTTGAACGACCCGTTTACGAGCGGGTAAAGCAATCACTTCTAAAGGCAGTGAATGCTATGAAAGTTGGCGATCCACTCCACCAAGATACCCAAGTAGGGGCCATTGTTTCAAAACAACATTTCGACAAAGTGCTTGCGCATATTGCATTGGCAAAGCAGGAGGGAGCAACGGTTTTGTGTGGTGGAGAATCTTTAGAACCCGAAGGATTTGCGCTTGGTTGGTATATTAAACCCACTATTTTAGAAGGATTAGCTCCCAACTGCAGAACCAACAAGGAGGAAATTTTTGGTCCAGTTATTAGCATCGCTCCCTTTGATACAGAAGAGGAAGTGTTGGCAATGGCCAACAATACAGCGTATGGATTAGCCGCTACGCTCTGGACTGAAAACCTAGGCCGTGCCCACAAACTGGCCCAACAATTAGAAATGGGTATCGTTTGGATCAATTGCTGGTTGCTACGCGATTTGCGAACCCCTTTTGGTGGAGTAAAGAGCAGTGGTGTTGGAAGAGAAGGCGGATGGGAAGCCATGCGTTTTTTTACAGAGGCCAAGAATGTGTGTGTGGCATTGTAAGATTTTATGTTTATAATGCTGTTCCACTTTTTTTGGAATGGTGATTTCTGTGCCACAATCATATCTTTGTGGAATGTTCGACAATACCGACCGCACAGAGTTGGCTGCTATGGGAGAGTTTGGCTTAATAAATCATTTGGCGCAACATTTTTCACCCTCAAATCCCAATACAGTTATGGGTATAGGTGATGATTGTGCTGTCATTGACAAAGGAGATCATTTTGCACTGGTTACAACTGAAATTTTACAGGAAGGAATCAATTTTGACCTCTCTTTTCATCCCCTAAAACATTTGGGGTACAAAGCCATTTCCATGGTTATTTCAGATATCTATGCCATGAATGGTTTGGCGGAGCAGATTTTGGTTGGCATTGGCTTGAGCAATCGATTTTCTTTGGAGGCAGTCGAAGAATTGTATGCAGGAATGCAATTGGCATGTGAACATTTTGGTGTTGATTTGGTTGGGGGTGACACAACTACATCACGTGGGGGATTACTCATTAGCTTAACCGCTGTTGGAAGGGTTGATAAGCAAAAAATATGTTATAGGAAGGGCGCCAAAGAATCAGATTTATTGGTGGTTACCGGTGATTTGGGTGGCGCTTACATGGGTTTGCAAATTCTTGAAAGGGAGAAGAAAGTATTTTTGGAGCTACCTACCATGCAGCCTGATATCGAACAATACGACTATATCGTTGGCAGACAGTTGAGGGCCGATGCACGAAAAGATATTATCGACCAGTTTAACATCATTGGTATTATTCCTACCAGTATGATTGACGTTAGCGACGGGGTTGCTTCTGAATTGTTTCATTTGGCGAAAGCCAGTGGGGTGGGTTTTCATGTGTATGAAGAAAAATTGCCCTTAGATACCCAAACAGTTGATACGGCCTTGGCTTTTGATCTCAACCCAAGCATAGTTGCCCTGAACGGCGGCGAAGATTTTGAATTGTTATTCACCTTGAGTCAAAAAGATTATGAAAGCATCAAGAATATGCCAGATTTTACAGTAATAGGGCATGTTACAGCGCAACCGGGTAAGAATTTATTGATAAGCAAATCGGGCAATCAATTCGACATCAAAGCCCAGGGTTGGCCTGATTCTCAAAAAGATTAATTCCTTTACAAATTTTTGCCACAGATATTCGTCGGGGAGGTCGTATTTTTGTGTATATGTTTCGTTCGCATACTTGTGGTGAATTGCGATTGTCGGATGTCGGCAATGTTATACGTCTATCGGGTTGGGTTGCTCGAATACGGTTAATGGGATCGGTGGCTTTTGTTGATCTTCGCGATCGATACGGTATTACACAGTTGTCATTTAATGAGGGGGTCAATTCCGATATGCTAGCGAAAGCCGGCGATTTGGGTCGGGAATTTGTAATTCAGGTTACAGGAATGGTTGCTGAGAGAACTTCGAAAAATACCCAAATGGCTACCGGAGACATTGAAATCGTGGTTCAAAGTCTTTCGGTCTTGAATCAATCTAAAACGCCCCCATTTATAATCGAAAATGACACTGATGGAGGAGATGATATTCGGATGCAATACCGCTATCTGGATCTCAGACGAGATGTAGTGCGGGGAAATTTAGAATTGCGCCACACATTGGCTCATACAATTCGAAATTACCTAAACAATGCGCAGTTTTTGGAAGTAGAAACACCTGTATTGATTAAGAGCACTCCAGAAGGGGCTCGGGATTTTGTGGTTCCTTCACGTTTAAACCCTGGTCAGTGGTATGCATTGCCTCAGAGTCCCCAAACATTTAAGCAATTGCTTATGGTGAGTGGGTTTGATAAATACTTTCAGATAGTAAAATGTTTTCGTGACGAAGATTTGCGGGCAGACAGACAGCCTGAGTTTACCCAGATCGACTGCGAAATGAGCTTTGTAGAACGCGAAGATATTTTGCAGACGTTCGAAGGGCTTGTTTCACATTTGTTCTCCGAAATAAAGGGAATTCATTTTGATGTTTTTCCCAGGATGTCTTACGCCGAGGCAATGCGTAATTATGGGTGTGACAAACCAGATATTCGTTTTGATATGCGTTTTATTGCCTTAAAATCTCCCGGTGAGGATACAGATTTTGTTGGGGGTAAAGAATTTGCAGTGTTTGACTCTGCCGAATCAGTGATTGGGATTTGTGCAAAAGGGGCAGGCAATTATTCCCGTAAACAATTGGATACCCTTACCGATTTTGTTAAACGATCACAAATTGGTGCAAAGGGATTGGTATGGTGTCGCATTGAGGCCGATGGTTCAGCCAAAAGTTCGGTAGATAAGTTCTATGATTCTGATGCCTTGATGCAGTGGAAAAACTTGTTTCGGGCTGATGCGGGAGATTTGATCTTACTCATGGCTGGTGAATTAGATAAAACACGCAAGCAATTAAATGAATTGCGTTTGTATATGGGGTCTGAATTGGGCCTAAGAGACCCATTTAATTATAAACCTTTGTGGGTTGTAGATTTTCCATTGTTTGAATTAGATTCTGAAAACAATCGTTGGCATGCCATGCATCACCCGTTTACCAGTCCACTTCCCGAGGACTTAACCCTTATGGAGTCTTCTCCTGGAGATGTGCGTGCAAATGCCTATGATATGGTGATCAACGGGGTAGAGGTTGGTGGGGGCTCGATTCGGATTTTTGATAGAGACTTACAATCCCGTATGTTTGATTTATTGGGTTTCAGTAAAGAAGATGCCCAGTCACAATTTGGTTTTTTAATGAATGCGTTTGAATATGGTGCACCTCCACATGGGGGTATTGCCCTGGGTTTTGATAGATTGTGCAGTTTGTTTGGTGGATCTGAGAGTATTCGGGATTATATCGCATTTCCAAAAAATAACAATGGAAGAGATGTGATGATAGACGCGCCTAGCCCAATCGATGAGACACAACGCAAAGAATTGGGATTGTCTTAATTCCCCTGAATGATAGACATAATGTGGGGCGTAAAAATATATGCACCCACAATCAAGGCAATGGTACTTGCTATCAAGGAAGCGGCGGCGGCCATGTCTTTTGCACGTCCAATAAAGGGATTTTGCTCGGGATGCAATACATCAAGACTTGCTTCAAAAGCGGTATTCAGTGCTTCAGAGACAAATACCAGTCCCATAGCCAACCAAAGCAATGCCCATTCAAATCGATTTAGGTGTTCTCCAAAATAATCCAAACCAAATCCTGCAACCAAGGTAACCAAACAACAATAACCCATTATTCTAAAATTACGTTCAGTTTTTAGCAGGCAGATTAAACCTGCAAAGGCAAACAGGAAGGATTTATAGAATCTTACCATTGAGTTTGGATATTTTTGAATTTATAACCCAGAAAGAAGCGTAACGATTGTAAAGGTATAAATTTTTAGTAAAGAAGTTTTTTGAGCGAATTAAAATGTATTGATTTTTATTCTTTTGTCAATTTCTTCAACATCATGCCGAAATTTTTTGTCGGTTTCGATTAAATCATTTACGGTTTGGCAAGCATGAATGACTGTAGAATGGTCTCGTCCACCAAAAAATATACCGATATTTTTCAAGGAAGACTTGGTCAGATCTTTGGTAAAATACATAGCAATCTGGCGCGCTTGCACAATCTCCCGTTTGCGTGTTTTTGATTTTACTGCTTCAACAGGAATATTGTAATAATCGCAAACCAATTTTTGAATGTATTCGATGCTAATCTCTCGGTTGGAATTTTTAACAAAGTTTTTTACGATTTGCTTTGCCAAATTCAAATCCAATTGTTTTCGGGTAAGAGATGACTGGGCTAACAGTGAAATTAATGCACCCTCAAGTTCACGAACGTTTGCATCAATATTATGCGCAAGGTATTCAACTACATCTTTGTTTAAGGTGATTCCATCCTGGTACATTTTATTTTCCAAAATCGAAACCCGCGTATCAAAATCAGGTATGTTCAAGTCTGCACTAAGACCCCATTTAAAGCGAGAGAGTAAACGCTCATCCATATTCTTTAAATCTTTTGGCGCCCGGTCGCAAGTGAGTATTATTTGTTTCCCGTTCTGGTGGAGGTGGTTGAATATTTGGAAGAAGATTTCTTGGGTTCGTTCTTTTTTGGCAAAGAAGTGAACATCATCTACAATCAATACATCCAAGTACTGGTAGAAATTTACAAATTGATTGTTGTTACCTTGCTTTGCAGAATCAATAAATTGATTAATAAATTTTTCTGTGCTAACGAATACTACAACCTTTTGTTTGTGATTTTGCTTGATAAGATTTCCAATGGCATGGGCCAAATGGGTTTTGCCCAAGCCACAACCGCCAAAAATGAGTAGTGGATTGAATGCAGTTCCTCCAGGTTTTTGGGCAATTGCCAGGCCAGCATTGCGGGCAAGTTTATTGCAGTCTCCGTCAACAAAATTGTCAAAAGTATAGCGAGGATTTAATTGACTATCAATATTTATCCTTTTCAGTCCCGGGATAATAAAGGGATTCTTGATGGGAATATCCAAATTGACGGGAATACCCATTTCGTTTTGAACCGATTTGGTAGAATTACTGCCAGTGGGAAGATTGATGGTATATGGGTTGGTTTCGTGACCAGGACCAGAGGTTTCAACAATGATATTGTATTCTAGCTTTGCAGTGGGACCAATGACTTTTTTGAGTGTTTTGTGCAACAACTGAACATAGTGTTCTTCAAGCCATTCGTAAAAGAATTGACTGGGTACCTGAATGGTAAGTACCTTGTTTACCAAACGAACTGCTTTGTTGGGTTCAAACCAAGTTTTATAGGCCTGTGGGCTTACATTATCCTTGATTATTTTTAGGCAATCTTGCCATGCAGTTTCGTGGGGTTTTTTGTCAATAGTCATTGGTTTGTGTAAAATGGGCTCGGCATTCAGATATTTTTAGTGGTTTTATTTACGACAAGATTCCATTGACAATAAAACTACTGCTAATAAAAACACAAATTAAACAAACAAAAATTTTTTTTTGCTTGTTTACTAATTTTTTTTATTTAGGGGAATGTTGGTATGTTCAATAAAGTAAAATAATCCGAAAATTTCGTTCTGTAGCCTATGTTTATGGATGGTATTCTCCAAACACGTTTTTCAATGCATTCGCAATTTCACCCAATGTTGCCATATTTTCTACGCATTCCAAAATTGTTGGCATGACATTGGTTTCAGTTAGGGCAACTTCTGATAATTTTCGCAAAGAATTTGAAACATTTTGGTTGTTTCGTTCTGCTTTTAATCGTTCAATTTTTTGAATTTGTTGAATGCGAATCGTGTCATTTACACTAAATGAAGGCGTTTCTTTTTCATCACTTGCTAAAAATGCATTTAACCCAACGATAATTTGTGATTCATTTTCTATGTTACATTGGGTCTCATAGCTACTTTTTGCGATTTGTTCTTGTATCCAACCAGATTCGACTGCCGAGACAGATCCACCCATTTGGGTGATGCGATCGATAATTTTGGTGGCTTCTATTTCCATTGAATTGGTAAGTTCTTCAACGAAATAACTTCCTGCAAGAGGATCAACAGTATGGCTTACCCCACTTTCGTTTGCAATAATTTGTTGCGTACGCAAAGCAATTCGTGCGGCTTTTTCTGTTGGCAAGTTAAAAGCTTCATCGTAACCATTGGTATGTAAACTCTGGGTGCCACCCATTACTGCACTCAAGGCTTGAATGGTTACCCTTGCAATGTTATTTTCTGCTTGCTGAGCTGTAAGTGTCGATCCACCTGTTTGGGTATGGAAACGGAGCATCATCGCTTCAGGGTGGGTTGCTCCCATATTTTTCATCATGTTGGCCCACATTCTTCGCGCAGCCCTGAATTTTGCAATTTCTTCAAAAAAATCGTTGTGGGCATTGAAGAAAAAACTCAATCTTCTGCCGAAAATATTAATATCAAGACCTCTTTTTTGGGCTGCTTCAACATAGGCTTTTCCGTTTGAAAGTGTAAACGCCAATTCCTGCACTGCGGTGCTCCCCGCTTCTCTTATATGATAACCACTAATTGAGATGGTATTCCATTTTGGCAATTCAATACTGCACCATTCAAAAACATCTGTAATCAACCGCATACTGGATCTTACCGGGTAAATATATGTGCCTCGTGCTGTGTATTCTTTTAAAATATCATTTTGAATTGTGCCACTCAGTGTTTGAAGGTCGGCTCCTTGTTTTTTGGCAATTGCAACATACATAGCCAACAGTGTAGCTGCGGTGGCGTTGATAGTCATACTAGTGGTTACATCCTTGAGCGATATTCCTTGAAACAATGTTTCCATATCGCGCAATGAATCAATGGCAACACCAACTTTTCCGACTTCACCCTCACTCATAGGATGGTCAGAATCAAAGCCAATTTGGGTAGGCAAATCGAAGGCAACCGACAGACCTGTGGTACCTTGATTGAGTAAATAGAGGTATCGCGCATTGCTTTCTTCGGCGGTTGAAAACCCAGCGTATTGACGCATTGTCCACAATTTACCGCGATACATATCTTTTCTTATACCCCGTGTATAGGGAAATTCACCGGGTTGTTCAGATTCTTTTGGCCCATACAGGTGATTAATAACAATGCCACTGCTATTTTTCTTCTCTTGGTTCATTGTTGATGCTTGTGTTTTTTTTGAAATGTAGTAAAAGAGAGTAAGCAGTATTCTATGAAAAAGACTTATCCGAAAAGTAAGGCAAGTTCACTTTTTATAAAAGTCAAACCACGATCTTGAGGTTGAATTTCCATGGTTTGAAGGTATTCGATGAGTTTCTGACATAGCGCACCAGAGGTCGCATTTTCGGGTAGCGAGGAGCTTGTATTTTGCAACATTTGCAAATGTTGGTCTTTTATGATTTTTATCAGCGACCATAATTGACTGCTCAAATAGATTTGTTGGGAAACATTGTGGTTGTATTCTTCACGAATTACATTGCTGGCTATGAGAGAAAATGCCTTGGCACTTTGATTGCCTTTTGCATAATTTTCGATGAGTGAGGGAATGCTGCTGCGCTCAAGAAATAAAGCCATTCGCTCATAGGCCTGTAATTTCAGCGGGGTTATAGTTTGTGTATTGGACTTAAGAATTTCTGCTTGGAACATCCTGAGGTTGGCATCGGTGTGTTTTTTAAACATAAACTGTGCTGTGATAAGGACCAACATGGATGGTCCTAGTATATATAGAAGTACGAAAGCAAAGTCTTGACTCTGAACCGGCCCACTGGCCAGTATTGTCGACAGTAAAAGTTCATCCATTCAACAAATATACAAAGCGTTTGTCGAGATGTGTATGCAGAATTGCTCTTGCTTGTGTAAATTTGTGTTTATGGAAAACAAGGCAACTATAACAAAAGCTGCACCTGTGGCATTTACGCAATCGGCCATCTCAGAATTACAGCGTCTACAATCAAGTTTATCCCTGGTCGATGAATCGTATTTGCGCATCGGGGTAAAAGGTGGGGGATGTTCAGGAATGAGTTATCTGTTGGCGTTTGATAAGCTCGAAGACGGAGATAACCAGTATGAAATTGAAGGCATACAAGTTATCATGAACAAAGCGCATGTAATGTATGTTTTGGGTATGGAAGTAGATTGGGAAAATGGGTTGGGCAACCGCGGATTTTCATTTAACAATCCCAATGCGGGTTCAACTTGCGGATGCGGTCAGTCATTTTCATCATAAATTCTAATTAAATTGTCTTTATTTGTTGAAAACGTATACCAAGGTTTGGGTTCAATAAGGGCCCATGCTTCGCGTGCCATCATTACAGCCCTTATTATTTCGATTGGAATAGCCGCTTTGGTGGGAATACTAACCAGTATCGATGCCATGAAGATAGCAGTTTCAAAAACCTTTTCAAAGATGGGTTCACAAAGTTTTACCATTCGGAATTCGGGGGGATTGAAGCGCTATGGAGAGGCTGACGAAAAGGATCCCATTTCATTTAACCAGGCGTGGGAATTTCAAAAAAGGATGGAGGGAGGTCAAGCCACGGTGTCACTCCAGGTAAATGCTGATTTTGTCGCTAAGGCAAGTTTTCAATCCATAGAAACAAATCCCAACATAAGGTTATTGGGCGTAGATGATGATTATTTAAAGACAGCCAATTACGCTATAGAGTCGGGTAGGACATTTACCGATAATGAGATTGAAAATGCCGTGCCTGTTGCTGTTATAGGCAGTGAGATTGTCAATAAATTATTTCCCGATGATACCAAAATAGACCGGGCTTTGAATCAAATAATTCGTGTCAATGGTAAAACCTATATGGTTGTTGGGCAATTGAAGAAAAAGGGTTCTAGTATGGGGATGAGCGGGGGCGATAGGGTTGTTTTTTTGCCTATTACAAGGGCCATGCGGGACATGAAAATATCCAGAGAAAACTGTATTATCAGTGTATCTGTTGACGATGCAATCGATTTAGAATCCAGTTTAAGCGAAGCTTATACAACCATGCGTCGCATCAGGAGATTGAAGCCAGAAGCGGCCGATGACTTTGTATTGTTGGAGAGTTCAGCCTTGGCAAAAGAAGCCCTGGAAAATATTGGCTTGGTAACCCTTGTTGGAACAGTAATCGCAATTATCACCCTTTTTGGTGCTGCGATTAGTCTGATGAATATAATGTTGGTATCCGTTACGGAGCGTACCAGAGAAATTGGATTGCGAAAGGCTTTGGGTGCTACTGCAAAACAAATAAAGAATCAATTTTTGGTTGAGGCGGTGGTTATTTGTCAAATCGGGGGCCTGGGTGGTATCCTTTTGGGATTGATTATTGGCAATTTCGTTGGACTAGCATTGGGTGCGGGGTTTGTTGCTCCCTGGGAATGGATGTTGTTGGCCCTGGTGGTTTGTGTGATAGTGGGATTGTCGGCGGGTTTGTATCCGGCACAGCGGGCTGCAAAACTTGATCCCATCGAGGCGCTGCGGTTTGACTGATGTGTTCGTTGACGCGCATTTTTTAATACAAGTTGTACCCAATCCTTTCACTTAAAGATGGGTTGATATAGGTTATAAAAATGGAATTTTGCAAACGCTGGCTTTGAGTAATTTGCCTCGGATTTCAACAAATATCTCACTGCCAGCAGTCGAGAATTCACTCATTACATAACCCAAGCCGATGGCTTTGTTTAAACTCGGACTCATGGTTCCGCTGGTAACTTCTCCAATCAATTTTCCCGTTGAGTCGCACAATGGATAATGCTGACGGGGTATTCCCTTTTCTAGCAATTCAAATCCTATTAACTTCTTGGAGGGCTTTTTATCTTTAATGGCTTTGTGGTGGTCGCTCATTACGAATGCTTGGTTAAATTTGGTTATCCATCCCAAACCTGCTTCTATGGGCGAGGTCTCATCGTTGATGTCATTGCCGTATAAACAAAAACCTTTTTCCAAACGCAAGGTGTCACGTGCACCCAAGCCGATGGGTTTTATACCGAATTCTGCTCCTGCTTCAAATATTTTGTTCCACAAGGCGAGCGTGTCAGCGTTTTTAACGTACAATTCAAATCCACCGGCACCGGTGTATCCTGTGCATGAAATAATCAATTGCAATCCAGCCAAATTGCCTTCTACAAAGTGGTAATAGGGGATTTCGCTGAGGTGTATTGCTGTTAATTTTTGCAATGCTTGGGTGGCTTTGGGTCCTTGAATCGCCAATAAGCTATATTCCGAGCTAACATTCGTGATCGTCGCGCCAAAGTTTTTATTTTGTTCATGAATCCAGGCCAAATCTTTGTCGATATTGCCGGCGTTGATAACCAAAAAGTATTTCTCAGCGTTGAAACGATACACCAATAAATCATCTACAATTCCACCTGAACTGTTCGGCATACAAGAGTATTGAATTCTGCCGTCATACAAAGTGCTAACATCATTCGAAGTAATATATTCTACAAGTGCGTATGAGTTTGAACCTTCCACCCATACTTCACCCATGTGGCTCACATCAAAAACACCCATCGCTTTGCGAACACAAAGGTGTTCTTGAATCAGATTGTCATATAAAACGGGCATATTAAACCCTGCAAAAGAGACCATCTTGGCACCCAATGATATATGCAATTGAGTTAGGCTGGTTGATTGGACAGATTGATTGTCTGACATACTATAGATTGATAGAATAAAAATTTACTTGTAATGCTTTAGGCGACCTGTTGAAGTCCATTGGTCATCAAACGCAATTCATCACGGTTCAATACATTCTCACTCTTGAGGCACAATGAAAGAAAATACACCAAATTATCTTCTGGTGTTTCGATTTCTTCAGCTAATTCGGTTTCGAAGGCATCATTTGCTTCCAAGTTTTGCCAAGCCAATCTCAAAGCGCGGGTAAGCAATGGGTCATTTTCCAACAAAGCATATTCTCTTGCAGCTTTAAGATGTGGCACAATTGCGCTGGCGACGATGCCATTTTTTTCTACGCTTTTAATGGCTTTATTGAGAAGTTCGTTGGCTTTTTCGCTTTGCATAATATTAAGTGTACAAATGTAATAAAAAAATTTCTTACTCAGGTTGGCTTATGTAGAGATTGCCTTTTCTTTGGGGGAGTATTTTGTGGCAATAAAAACAGAGAAGAGGATCAAAATCATCAAAATAATTTTTGGGGTATTGAGGCTATCAGTACCCAATATTAATGCGATTACACTGGCCAAAACGGGCTGTAAATAGATGTATAAACCTGAGAGACTAGGCCCAGCTTTTTGCAAAGCATATGAATTGAGCAGATACACCAAAAAACTGGTAAAAAACAAGGTGTATGCAAGCTTGGCACTTATGTTGGGCGTAAAGGCAGAAAAATCTGTATGCATCAGTGCCAACGCTCCAATTGGCAGAAGATATACAGTTCCAAAACTAAAAGTAATTTTGTTGATTGTAATGGGGGTATATATGTGTGCGAGTTTTTTAACCCGCACCAAATAAATGGCATAAAATAATGCATTAATTCCAACCAATAAATCACCCAACAGTGTTTGGGATGTAAAATGGGCGCCTTTCCCAATCAGAAGAAATGCGCTGAATACAGTGCCGGAGATTGTGGCAAGAATAAACAAGGGCTTCATTGTTGCTTTTAAACGAATGTGGTCAAAAATACAGACGAATAGTGGCGTTACGAGCATTAGAATTGCGCCATTGATGGGGTGGGTAAGAGACAATCCATAAAAGAAGAAATACATATTGGCACAGGTTCCAAAAAATCCACAAATGGCAAATTCCAATCCATGGGTTTTCCAATCAATGGGTTCTCGTGGGAACCAAAATGAAACAAGATAGAAAAGAGCGGTTGCTACCAGCAACCGCAACATAACAAATGCTTCAGGAGATATAAAGTTTGGCATTATCTGACCTGCCCATGAAAACAACACTGCATATAAGAAGGAAACAGAAAATAGGGCAGCGTGAACTCGAATCATATCCAACCTTTATTTTTTTTGATATTTTCATAGGCAGTTTGAACACGAATGAATTTCGATTCTGCAGCTTTTTTTTCGGCATTGTTTAATCCTTGTAAACGGTCTGGATGAAAACGCATGACCATTTTACGGTAGGCTTTTTTGGTTTCTTCTTCGCCCGCAGATGGAGAAATTTCCAAAATCTGGTAGTCGCTATCTACTGAAACCACAAACATGGCCCGTATCGACAAATAATCGGGTGTACGGATTCCCAATTGTGTGGCTATTTGTTGAATGAGTGCCAGTTCGGGGGGAGAAATATGGCTGTCGGCCTGAGAAATGCGAAATAATATATGGACCAATTCTAAACGAGAGGCGTAATTCATTCGAATTCTGAGGTTGCGACATACTTCGATGAGATTGTGTGGTTGTTTGATCAACTCGCGCAAACGCAGGAGTAATCTCAGGGATTCTTCTTCTCCATAGGTCCTGACCAACATAGACTTAACCATGTCTAACTCACTTTTCATCACAGACCCATCTGCATTCATAATGGCGGCAATGAGAATGAGCAGCGAATGTTTAAAATCTTGGGGCTGATTTGCGTTTGGGTAAGCAGTGTTTTCGAATCTGCCGTAATTTGATTTGTTCTGGGTTGACGAACTCGTGCTGTAATCAATATACATCCCAACTAGAAAACCAATGACTGCCCCCAAAGGACCCGAAGCAACAAATCCGAATATTGCGGCAATTATGGCGAAATTTAATTTCATTTCGGGAGTTGAATTTTATAGGTGGCTTAGAATTTTTTTACTGAACAAGCCTATGGGAGAGTGTTTCTGGCATGGACCGGCTAAAATTTGCCAATGTTCTCAGTCTATTTCTCAGAGCGATTTCTTGAACCACCCACAGTGTTTTGTCGGAGGCACTGTGTGCCCAAAAAAGTTCGGTTTCCTTTGATTTTAGTTCTCCCGTTCGCGATTCCAAAGAATAGGTTTCTCCACTCAGATCCATTCTGTGTAAATAGATAATTTGCTTGGGTGCATGCTTAAAGGTGTATTCGAAAACAATCATTGGTGTGTCATTTCGGATTTTATTTGCAGCCTCTTTATTTTTATTGATGCCAGCCGACTCTCCAGCCTCCCTTGGAAGTGTTTTACATAAATCTAGATAGCCCGCAACAAGACTTTGATTGGCTGTAACAAGTTGATTTTTTTCATTGAACAATTGTGTTTTATCGTCATCTTGTTTTATGGTGAAAGAATTCTCGGGGGCATTGGGCCAAATTACATGAAGACTTGTTATTTCGGGCAAGGAAGTTTCCACCAAAAATATTGACCTCCACAAATCGATATTGGTATTAAAATAGGGGGTAAGATAGCCGGCAAACCCAGGCAGCGTGATTTCGCAAGGTCTTTCTGTTTCCGGGAAATACATATAGGTTGATTCTTGTGTTGCCGAGGCATATCCAACAAAAAAAGTATGTATTTCTTGGTCTCCTATCGAAAATATCACTTTGGTACCATTGAGACCAATGTCTTTGGTTACCATATCTTTCATAGCATCAGGGATCGGTGATTTTACTTGTAAATTAGGCATGGCCCAAAACAGAAGTTGGTTTAACGACAGGGTATCGGCTGGGTAGGTATTATTTTTATTGCGAACCATCCACCGTCCCTTGATTTTTTCTAAAACAAGGTAGGATTGTTTCGGATTATTAGGAGAAAATGTAATTCGGGTTACAGATTTAGGATTTTTGAGGGCAAATAAATCATGCGAAATCTCGGTTGTTGAATTGATATTTTTCCAAAGAAGGGCCGATATTAGTAGCATCCCAAACAAAATGGCTATCCCTGTTCTTAATTTTTTTTGCATTGGGCACAAAGGTATAATAGATTTTTAACTCAGGGGCTTGGGATTTGATTAAAAAGAATCGTTAAATCGGGTATTTGAGAAAGCAAAAAATTAATACACAAAAAATCGCATTATGGTTTGAAAATTGGCAAATAAATACTATTTTTGCAATCCTTTTGGGAAAATGGCCTTTGGTCACTGACGTTCTTATGTTTAAACGCCACCATAGCTCAGCTGGTAGAGCAA